>MDTC01188493.1_pt1 | contig 16786 bp, 14 predicted proteins | sample 811181 | NCBI WGS metagenome assembly MDTC01 (sample SAMN05326644, study PRJNA326480) | marine metagenome | isolation source: seawater | place: Pacific Ocean: North | collected 2011 | reverse complement strand
TTAACAAATATGTTGTTAGATTCTGGTGAAAAACCCGCTGTGTTATCTGCAATCATGAAACAGCAAAGTACAGAAAGAGCAAAGCAGGTAATCAATGATGGAATGGAAGTTTCTGCTGGTTCTGCAATTATGCTAGGACCCAATAACTTCATGGAAAAATACTATAGATCCGTTCCCGTTGGCCTAGTTGTAGAAGGCGCAAATATTTTAACTAGAAGCTTGATTATCTTCGGGCAGGGTATTAACAAGTCGCATCCTTATATCAATAATATTTTAGATTCGATATTGGAAGATGATATTAAAAAATTCAAAGAATCTATGATTCCAATGGTAAAACATTGTGTAAATTTATATTTAGAAGCAATAATAAATGGATTAACTCCATTAGGTTATTTCAAATTCAGATATACAGAAAATAGATTAGATTTACAAACTATGCATTTTGCAGGATTATCAAATTTTGTGGCGCTTCTCGGTGGAAAACTAAAATCGGAGCAATATATATCAGGATCAATGGCGGACATATTATCAAATTTGTACTTGGCGCATTCGATTATATGGTTTGAGAAACACAATAAGGTCAGTACTATTATGAGGGACTACTGTGTCGATAGACTATGTGAAGAAAATGTGATTCTATTTAACAATGTTGTTGAAAATTATCCATATTTTAAGTTTTTGCTATATCCTTTTAGATTGAAAAAATATCCTGAATTATTTGAAAATAGAGATATTATTATGAATGAATTATTGAACAATGATAAATTACTAAATGTTATCAGAGAGGATATTCAAATTAAGAATACTCCCTTGGAAGATTTAGAGAAATTGGATAATTTAGTTAAAGATTCAGAAGAATATGATAAATTATATTGTAAAGTAATTTCCGTTGGAGAGTATCCGATGAACAATACAATTTCACAACTAAAGAAGCATTTGACTGATAGGGAGAAAAGAATTGCAGAAAGATTGAAGAATGCGTTAGCCAAGGAGAAGGAACGACTTAAGCGGGAATAAACGATATGTGGTTATAATTTTGTAATAACAGTTTCAGAAATACAATCTTGTGCAAAGTCTTTATGTTCTTTATGTTCTTGATATATTAGATAATACAATTCTTTCATTAAACTTTTTTGTGCTTTTCTATTTATTGGGTCATCTGTTGAACCAGTGAATCTTGCTTTTTTTTCTTCATACAAGCGTCTAATATTTGGTGAGCATTTTTCTAATAGTGTTTCTTCGTCTCCTTCATTTTCTATAAAATCGTAAATATTACGAACTTCATCACTTAATACAGCGTGTTTATCGGCACTAATCCATTTGCCGTTTCTATCTTTAACTTTTATACGATTGCTGTTGATATTACTAACTTGAAGATTATGATTTTCAGGATGTTCCTTGTCGAAATGTAGTTTTCTTACTAATTCAGGTATTAATATATTTGTTCTTCTAATCATTTTTGGTAATTGTGGCAAGATGTAGGACCAGTTTTCTCGACCATGAGGATTAATATGTATATTTACTGTAATATTGTCTCCTATATGACCTGAGTTTTGAATATTAGGTGATGATTTTTTTAATTGGCATTCAAGATTGGTTATTTTTTTTTCAAATTCTTGCCTAAGTTCTTGTTTTAGTTCTTTAAGTTTGGTATCAAATTGTTGACATAAATGTTTCACTATATTATATGGAACATCTTCGTGTTTTTCTATTTTGCTAGATAAAACATTTTGAATATGTTTTTTTGTTTTAATATGTTCTCTATAGTGATATGGTCGAGTAAAAGATATGTTGCATGTTTCACAAAAGCAATTTGAACTCATTTAGACAATAATAATGAACATTTCTTTAATATATATATTTGTTAGAGAGTGGTTGAGGAAGTGATACTCGAAATACAAAATCAAATGTAGGATTTTTAATAAAATGTAGGATTGTTTAGAGGGGTTTTTTGAAAATCTCTGGTATATATCCGTAAAGGCCGCCTGATTTTTGAATTTTTTTAGGGAGGAGAAAAATTTTTTTTATATTATATTAGAATTCTTTATAAAAAAAAAATATAACATATATTGGACATATATCAAATCTCCATATAATCACCAATGTACCCGGTATAATGGTAATATTAACAGAATTAGTATAATAACCAATCACTAACATTATTCCTGGTAACGTATCTGGAAGAATACAAATATATAATCATATTATAAGGTATATATGTTAGTTTGAAAAAAAATTTTTCTCCTCCCTAAAAAACGAAAAAAAATTTCCGGCTTTTCCGGTGGTCGGAACATGGTTTACGGCGTCGCCGACGCATGCGGCGTCGTGACCGTTCGTGTAAATTGTATATAATTTAATCAATGAATTTCTCGAATAAATGTTGTTTTAATATGAATGAAGAAAGTTTATAAATATTATACCCATTTACCAGAGGTTTTACAGAAAGAAATAGTCAGCTATGGTGATCCTGAATTATATAAGAAGTATAAATTCGTTATGAACGAATTGGAAGATGTTATATATAATTTGGGAAAAATCAAAGAAGATTATTGTTCAAAATGTTTAATTGGATTTATAAGAGACGGTTATATTTGTTATGATAGAGACAATTTTGAAAAATGTTATTCAATTCATAATAGTTTGAATTATATTAAAACAAAAGAAAATTAAAATATTAACTATTTGTTATTTGAGTTATTAAGAATATGGCGAATAAGTCTGCAATTTTTAGAGAAAAGTGCCGCCGGATGGCGTTGCGCGAGTCCCAGCTTCGGCCAGAGCAAACCCGGCCCTGCCCCTCCGCGGGTGCTAGAACATCTGGTTTTTTAAGAGAAGAATTACGTCGCCGCGGCCCCGCCGCGGATGCAGCGAAACCTGCTGCAGGAACTGAAGCCGTGTATTGGTGTTTGTATGGGCAGATGTTTTACGATTAAAAAAATTTTATTTGTTTTTTGTGATTTTTTAGTTTTTATTTTTTTTTTGTGATTTTTTAGTTTTTATAGGTCTTCCCATGAATCCGGTACACTTACTGGTTCAAGACATTCTTTTTTTTCATTTTCCTCTTCATCATCAAGTGTAATGACTTTAATTTGTTTGCACGCGTCTTGTATCTCTTTTTGTCTTTGTTTTATTTGTTTGTTTTTTAATTTTTTTTGTGTCTTTTTCCATTTTTCTACGAGATTTTCACTTACACCAAAACCTTCGAGTTCATTTCTTCCTCCACACAATATGAATTGTATAAATATACATAATCCAGAAATTTGTCCTGTATGAAGTCCAGCTGTTTTAACTCCGACTGTTTCAAGTGATGTGACAGCTGTTTGAATAGATGACATTCTTACAGTTTGATCTGAGCTGAGTATATCAAATATTGGAGAACGATGTTTTGAAATGATATTAACTATTTTTGTGCAATCAAAATCTCTTGCATAAATAGAATTGATGATATTTGGTGCGTTTTTAACTGGTAATCCTAATTCTCGTAGCATTTGAATTAGCATAGTTCTAATATATTTATCTGCAGTGCCGTTCATGGTTGACCTTTTTGTACTCCAATTACCAAATGTTTTCAGTTTGTTTGAGTAGAATGCTCTTTTACTTGCTATGTTTGACGATACAGAATCCATTTTATAAATGAATTATTTATGAATCGTTTATATTATCAAGGGCTTAAATGTATATTCTAATTCTAGAACAAAAATCCTGTCATTTTTTTGACTTTTGTAATTGCGCCTAGGACGCGTCCGAGCTTTGAGTAATTTGTTGTAGAATATTGATTTTTTTATTAAAATGTTCCTTATATTCTTCGATATTATCTTTATTTATTTTATAATCATCATAAATTATTTTTTGAATATTTGATATATCTTTGATAAGATTTTCTAATCTATGAATATATTGCAATACTTGATTTTGGTCATAATGATATGAATGTTGGATACACGATATTGAAACGATGCCTTTTATTGTTTCATCTGTATTAATACGTTTTTTCAAACAAATATTGATAATTTGTGCGACTTCGCTATTGCTGTTATCAAAACAATATATTAAATTACCGTATTCGCGTATTACCGTGAATGGATATGTTGATTTGATTTCGAAGTAGAAATTGGAATCTTTAGAAACTTTAATTCGAATTTGTGTAAAAATGTTTTGATTCCATTCAAACGTTATGCTACTGGGGATGTTATTATGTTTGCATATATCTATCCAATTATTATTATTATTATTTGAGAAAGGTATTCCGAATGCATACGGGTGTATTGGTAATAAGTTTATATTTTGCGATTTATATGTGTATTTTGTTGTATAAAAAAAGACTTTATCTGAATATGCGGATTGATTAATTATAGATATCATATCATCAAATTTTGGTGAATTAATATTTGCTTTTATATAACTAATAATAAGATTATAGTGTAGTTTTATATGTGATATAAACTGTATATCGATGAGTAACTTGTCTTGTGTTTCTATTAATATATTTGGGTTTTTAAGAGAATCGTGCTTGTAAAATAAATCTAATATTTGAATACCTTTAATATGGTTGTTAGCTTCTATAATACGTGGTAGTTTTTTGTACCAATTAGTCCATTCCATATTAAAATTATACATAAAAAAAATCATTCATTATTGGATGATTTTTGTGTTGATTTTCTTTTCTTAGTTCTGTTATTTTTTGAATCGTGTCTCATTTTTTCAATAATTGCTTTTTTCCAATCTTCAATCTCAAGATTTGAATGTTGATTTTCAACAGTATTTTTCTCTGTTTCTGTTGTTTCTATTGTTGATTTGTATTCAACGCTTCTAATTGCTGTTTCTAAGTCTTTTTTAGCAAGTCGAACTTCTTCAACATATTGATAAATTTCTAAAATGATTTCAATAGAGAGTTGATTTAATTTTAGAAAAATACCGTTATCATTTTCCATATAAGAAATGTCATGTTTTTTCAAAATGTTAATGATATTATGATGTTCTTCGTGTGTCATCATATCAATTTCGTCAAGCATTGATTTGATTTGTCCTATATTTAGAGCATTATCTGTGCTATTTATAATTGTATTTGTTTCCATGATAAATGATTTTGATTATTTAGTTAAATAGTTTAAAAATAAAGTGATATAAATTTGTTAAATGAAATACATGGAGGAGTTAATTTTAAATTTGACAACAATAGGAAGTCTTCGTCCCGATGATAAATTATCCGTATATTATGGTCGTTTTCATGTAGTATCTCCTTGTTTTTTAAGGTCTGTACGTAGATATATTTCAGGTCAGAATAGACGTGATATTATTGCATATATATCAACAACAGTTAATTATGGTTTATTATGTGGTAATTCTATATTAAGTTGCGCGCGCCAATCAGAAGACGAATATGATTTAGATTTGCTAAGTAATGAAGATAAAGATAGTATATCAAAGTTATTTAATGGTTTTGTATTATGTTTAAATGGATTGGAAGAGTTAACGAAATCTTATGGTGAAGATCGTACATCAATATCACAAATTGATGTGATAAGAACGGAAATAATTGTTTTTGTAGAATTGTGTCGGGATATAGGTATATCTCGTTTTTTTCGTAATAAACTCCATTATGTGAATAGTATATAAAAAACTGTAATAAAAGTATAAAAATGATAGTGAATAATAGTGAGTATAATTATTACAGATTATATAATAATATAAGACTAAATTGAGTATTTAAGATTTGAATGGCGTATGAATCTAATTTTGAATTTAATGGTGATGTATCTAAGATAAAGAAAGTAACATTTGGTATAATGAGTCCTGAAATGATAAGGAATCAGTCTGTTGTTGAGATAGTGCATCACGACACATTTTGTGGTTCAGATCCTGTAACGGGTGGTTTGTTTGATCCGCGAATGGGTGTATTGGAATATGGACAGATATGTACTACTGACCAGCAATCAAATAAAAACACACCTGGTTATTTTGGTCACATTGAACTTGCAGTACCTGTGTTTCATGTTCAGTATTTTCCGGTAGTGCAGAAATTAGTAAGATGTGTGTGTTATAGATGTGGCTCTTTATTAGGTGAAATACCAGATAATATTGAAAATGTAAAATCAAAGTTAGGAACTATGATAGAACAAAGTAAAAAGGTAAAACAGTGTCCAAGATGTTCAATAACACAACCTGATAAGTATATAAAAACTGATTTGTGTAAAATGCATGCTTTATGGTTACCTACGACATTAAATGGTATTGAAACGGAAGAATCCAAATTAGATATGACTGCAAAATATGTATTAAATTTGTTTAAACAGCTTAGTGATGATACTTGTCTTACACTTGGTTTGAATCCTAGGTTAAGTCATCCTAGTTGGATGATAATGGAGGTATTTCCTGTATGTCCTCCTTCATGTAGACCTTCTGTTCATCAGGAGAATGGTCAGCGTATGGAGGATGACATAACTATCAAGTATTGTGATATCATCAAGTATAATAATATGATACTGGATAAGACAAAGAATGATCCAGCTGCGAAGATTTTAGATGATTGGCAAAATATTCTTCAATATCATACATCTACGTTAATTGATAATGAAATTGCGGGAGTGTTACCTGCTGCGCAACGTTCTGGTCGTCCATTAAAGGGATTGCGACAGAGATTAAAAGGAAAGGAGGGTCGTATTCGTGGTAATTTGATGGGAAAACGTGTAAATTTTTCCTCTCGTACAGTAATTACTCCTGATCCGGTAATTGATATAGATGAACTAGGTGTGCCACGTCGGATAGCAATTCAGTTAACGTATCCTGAGAAAGTAACAAAAAGGAATATTAAGAGATTAAAGAAATGTGTAAGAAATGGATGTAATGTATATCCTGGTGCGAGATCTGTATTTAAAAATCGTAATAAAAAGACAATATCATTGAATCATATCGACAGAAATCAGTTTTCTCAAATGTTAGAAATTGGTGATATTGTAATTCGTCATATTAAGAATGGTGACTGGGTAATTTTCAATCGTCAACCTTCTCTTCATAAGATGTCTATGATGGCGCATAGAGTACGTATATTAGATGGTTTGACATTTCGGTTAAATATTAGTGCAACAACACCATATAATGCTGATTTTGATGGTGATGAAATGAATATGCATGTTCCTCAAAGTATTAGTTCTGAAAATGAGATAGCTTGTTTAGCTTCTGTAAATCATCAAATTGTAAGTCCTGCTTTAAATATGCCAATTATAACATTTGTTCAAGATAGTGTACTAGGGGGTCATTTAATGACAATGTCTAATGCAAAGAAATTTAGTCATCGAGAGTTATTAAATACATTATCTTGGACAGAATGTTACAAACCAATCGAGTATAAAGACCATTATAGTGGTTTAGAATTGTTATCTTATTCGATTCCAAATATGAATTTGCAAATAAAAAATCGTCGTGGTGATAAGATTAAAATTAATAAAGGAATAATTAGTAATGATTCTGGATGTTTTGATAAGAAAGTATTTACGAGTTTAACACATAGTATCTTTCGTGATTGTGGTTCTGGAAAGTGTGCTGAATTCTTTAATAATTCGCAGCATATGATTCGTTCATATTTATTGAAGAATAGTTTCTCTGTTGGAATTCGTGATTTAGTATTGGATAAGGATTTTAGTGCGAAGATAGATACTGAGATAAATCAGCAAAAGTTGGAGGTAGAGAAGACAATTCAAACTCTTCATTTAAATATTTTCGAGAATTTATCATCTGATTCTGAGAAGGTTGCTTTTGAAAATAAGGTAACTCGGCAATTAACAGCTGCTCGAAGTGCTGCTGAAAATTTATTGAAGAAAACGCATGATATGATTAACACAAATCGTTTTATGAATATGGTTAATGGTGGTTCCAAGGGTAAATTAATTAATTTAGCTCAAATGACAGCTTGTTTGGGTCAACAGATTATTGAAGGTCGTCGTGTTCCGTATGGTTTTAATTGTAGAACATTACCTCATTATAATAAATTTGATGATAGGGCAGCGGCGCGTGGGTTTGTGCACAGTTCATTTCAAAAGGGTATGAATCCATTGGAATTCTTCTTCCATGCGATGGCTGGTCGTGAAGGGATTATTGATACAGCTGTAAAGACATCAAGTACTGGGTACATCCAGAGAAAACTGATGAAAGCTTTAGAGGATTATAAAGTAACTTGGTCTAAATGTGTAAAAGATGCGCAAAACAATGTTGTGCAGTTTTTATATGGTGATGATAATGTAGATGGAGTATCATTTGAGTATCAGTCGGTTCCAATTGTAAATATGACAAATATTCGTGAAGAGCTTTGTAATATTGATAAAATTGATAAAAAGAGTAAAACAAGAATGGACAAATTTGCAGATAATATATGTGAAATGTATTCTTGGTATAAAGATGCGATTTTTGAGGGAAATCCGGAACCAACAATTAAATTTCCAGTTCATATTGTTAGAACTCTAATGAGTGCGTTAGCGACTGATGTGGGTAGTACGAAAATAGTGAAAGTAAATTATATTCTTGATTGTTATGACAAATTATTTGAGGAATTGAAAATTCACAAATATAATGATGGTATTTGGATGTTAAAATTTATGCTTTATAATAATGCTCATCCAAAGAAGTTAATTGAACTTTCAATGAAGACGGAACAGTTTGATAAATTTATAGAATCTTTGAAAATTCTATTTATTCGATGTCAAATAGAACCAGGTGATGCGGTTGGTCCTGTTGCTGCTCAATCGATTGGAGAACCGTGTACACAATTGACTTTAAATACGTTTCATTTGTCTGGTGTTGGTGGTAAATCTACAGTTACTCGTGGTGTACCTCGTTTACAAGAATTATTTCATCTAAGTAAGAATCCAAAAAATCCATCTTTAACGATATATCTTGATAGGTCTGTAAGTAGTGATAAATCTATTGTTCAGCGTGTTGCTGCGGAGATTTGTTTGATTCGTATTAGTGATTTAGTAACTAGTAGTGAGATTGTATATGAGATTGAAGATGGAAAGTTTGCAGGTTTTAATGAATTCAATAAGATGTTTAAGAATCTAGAAACGAAGGAATATAGTTCGAAATGGGCTTTAAATATATATTTTGACAAGCGAACATTATTGGATAAGCATATTGCTATGGAGGAGATTTATTATAGTATTTCAAAAATATTTAAGGACGGTGTTTTATGTGAATATTCTGATGATAATTCAGTAGAAATGTTTATTCGTATTAAGATTGATCCGTTATGTAATGAGTTGAAAAAGGGTATAAATACTGATACAATATTGGAGATTGCGATATTAAGAAGTATTGAAGCCAAATTAATGGATAATTTGGTAACACGTGGTGTTGAATCAATAAATAATGTAACCTTACGTCAAGAGCTTCGTGGTAGTTCTAAGGAATGGTTAATTGATACAACTGGTTCTAATATAATTGATGTGATGCTTCATCCAGAGGTTGATATATATAGAACAATATCTAATGATATTCATGAAATGTATCAAATATTTGGAATTGAAGCTACTCGTCAAGCTTTAGTGCGTGAAATTCGTGAAGTTATGGATGAAGCGTCAGAGATAGATCCGCGTCATATTCATCTTTTGGTAGATATGATGACTAACAAGGGTTTATTAATACCTATTGATAGGAATGGTATGAAATTGACAGATGTTGGTCCCCTTGCGAAGTGTTCGTTTGAGGAAGCTGATCAGCAATTATATAAGGCAGCGATTCACGGTGAAACAGATAATATATCTGGTGTATCGTCGAATATAATTCTTGGGCAGGCACCTCCATGTGGTACTGGTACAGTTAATGTAACACTTGATGAAGAATTATATTTCAAGTATTTGAGTGAAATTCAAGAGAAGGAATGTCCAATTAAGACGGATATATCATTTGATGTTGATGATTAGATTTATAATCTTTTGGGTAGTTTATAATTTGGTTAGTTAGGGATTGTATACTATTGAGTAGTACTATTGCTTCTGATGCGCTGTTTGGTAAATGATTGTAATTATTAGTTGTAATACTTTCAAATATAGTGTTATTTGATAATTGTATTAAATGTATTCTTTGTAGTACAAATTCATTATTTTTATAATTTCTTTGTTGTGGTGTTAATGAATCGTTTGATAAAACAAATAATATTTTTTGTATATTTTGGAGTGTTTCAATTAAATCTTTAAATGGATGTGGGCGCGCGACGGCAAGGGTCGTCGTCTCGGAGGCCATGGTCTCGGTTTGTGTTCCGGTAGCTCGTGAACGTGGTAATGTCGCGGTATCCTGTTGTTCTTTAACGCGTAATGTATTTAATTCAGTAATAATCCAAGAGAGTATATTTAGACTGTGTTCTAATATATCTTGAAAAAACACATCGGGGTTCATTAACAAGTAGTGTAAAAAATTTTAAAGATTTATTTATTTAATAATATAATAATGTCTAAAGTGTGGACTTCTAATCCAGCTGTTCTTTTTAGTAAACAAAATTTAAGATATTTCATACCAACTGAAGATATGACGTATGTGGAAAAAATAAACGCAATAACTCGTTTTATAATTTATGGTAGTGTATTACTGTATTTGATAAGAGGGGATGTGAATGTGTTCTTTATTCCCCTAATCAGTATGGTAATAATATATTTTTTAGTATCTTGGGGTATTAATATTGATGAATTAAAAGAGGATTTTGGAAGTAAAAGTGAAACATCATGTGTACGTCCAACATCTGACAATCCTTTTATGAATGTATTACCTACAGATGATAGAATGCGTGGTTCAGCATGTAAACAAGATAAGACAGTAAAGGAAGAAATAAGAGATAATTTTAATAAAAATCTATATTTAGATTTGGGTGATATTTACGAAAAGAATAATTCACAGAGGCAATTTTACACTATGCCATCAACTGAAATACCTCATAATCAGAATGAATTTGCAAAATGGTTATATAATACTGAATCGACATGTAAAGAAGGTAGCTGTTAAAAAATGGCTTAAAGGCAATAAGTTACATAGTAATCATACAATGTCTAAAGCTAACAGTGATTTGACGACCGAGACTCTTAAAAGCTATATTGTAAATGACCGTACGACTTTGCTTAATGCAATTGTTAAAGATATGTCGAACGTTTCTGCAAATAATGCCGCGGATTATTTACGTAATTTTAGCAAGAAGATTGAAGGATTTCTCTCTCTTGATTACCCAGTAGTTGATAATAAGAAGCGTAAGAAGAAAGAGCGCCGTTTCCGTAAGATTTCGCCATATCTTGCTTTTTGTGCTCATTATCGTAATTCCAAGCGAGATTCGAATGGAAAGTTGCGTGAAAATGTATTAGAAATCACGAAGCAAGCTGGTGCTAAATGGAAAAACATGAAAGAAAAAGATCGTAAACCGTGGGAAGCGGAAGCGGAAAAGGCAACACGCATTGCTCGAGCTAATTGGGATAAGGAACACAGTTCTGTACCTGCACCTACTAGTGATGAGATTCGTGACATGAAAAAAAGTGAGTTAATGAATTTGGTAACAACATCTGGTGTGTCTGTATCTCAGAAGGCAACTCTAAAGGAAATCCGCGATAAATTGGTAGCACACTATTCTGCTCCAACAGAAGAGCAAATTTGCAAAATGAAAAAGGATGAATTAAAGAAATTAATTGAAAAGGCTGGTATTAGTGCACAAAAAGATACTAAATCAATGCAAAGTGCTCTAATATCTCATTATTATCCAGCGCAGACTTAGATTATATTTGAAGAATAGGTAATTCTATTTTTTTCTCTTGCTTTTGTATACATATCTTCTGAAGTATAATAATATTCCCTCTTAATATCATCCCATTTCCCACCATCCTGTCTAATTATATGTCTTGTGTATTCATCGCTGTAAATGTAATATATTTCTGGATTGAGATTAATTTTTTCAATTCTTATTTTTTCTTTAATTTTAAGTATTTCTTCTTTGAGACTTTTGAGTTTGCATATTTTAATCATGTCGTTTTCAATATTGTAATCTGAATTTATTTTTGTTTGTGTTTTGTTATAATAACACATAAGTTTTCTCATTGCGTTCACATCAGCTAATGCATCATGTGCTCCGACTAATTCCTTTTTTAATATATTTTCATATAAAATAGGTAATGAATGACTTTTCTCATTTGGAAACCAATTTCTGAAAATATTAAGTGAATCTGATAAATATATGTCAAAAGGTATTGTAAAGCCTGCCCGTATAATTTCCATAACAAGGAAATTACTATCAAAATCGAAACAGTTATGTGCACATAAAACAATTTTTGAGTCGACGGCGTGGGGGCGCAGCCATTCAATAAATTTTTTAAATTTATATGCAAATGGTTTTGCCCTTCTAATTTTATGAATACTAATTTTATGTGTTCGGGATGCTTTTGAGTACTTTGATACTGGGATTTGTGGATGAATAATTTCGTTAAAATAAATATTATCTTTGTTTTTTGCCCTTAGTAGAATTGCGCCTAGTTGGACTGCTCTATTATTCTTGAATGGACTCAGCCCAGTGGTTTCAAAGTCAAATAATACAAAGATATGTGTCATATGAATATAATTTATAAGTATTATATTTACTTCATTTTTAAATAATCAGAACAGAAATTTAAGATATGAAAGAATAATGTTAAATGGATGTATTTCGATATATAGTTTCATTTATTCAAATAAATGAAAGACCAATCGTATCTAGAGAGTTTTTAAAATCATACGTACTAAAAAAGTGGTTGCGATTAGATGGGATACCTATTTTAGTTGATATATTATGGCATGCACCTGGTTTTTGTCATAAATACTGTGTATGTAAAGTCGCTACTTACGATGATAGAATGATATACTATTGTAATACTAAAATAAATCTAATTACCCATAGTAGCTAATAATTCTAACTGACCTTCAAGGTCTTCTAATTCTTGTGCTAATTCTCGCGCTCTATCATTTTTAAAATTAGCAAGGAATTTTTTACCTTTTTGAGCTTTATTATTCATAAATCCTTTTATACGTACTAATTCCGCTTGGATTAAAGTTGCATCTGATAATGTTGATTTTACATAAGAGATTGCAGAAGTAATTGAATTGAGAGCTGCTTGAGCAACTGCAGTAGTATTAATAAGAACTTTAGAATTATTATGGCCTGATTTAGTAAAATGATCTAAATAAACTTCTGATAATATATTACCGTCTTGATCAACAACTGAATCATCAGTAATTGGAACTTTACCTAAAACGGGAGGACTCATGTCTTTCGGTTCAAATGATACTGTATCAGTTGGTTTTACACCAACAAGGAAGGTCGCATCATTTTTTCCGGTAGAACTAGCATATTCACCATTAATGAGAACTTGACCGTTGTATTCTGTGAATCTTGCAATTGTGGATATTCCAGCAACAATTTCATTTAAATTATCTTGTAAATCAACCCAATTAGAATCAATAAAAGTATCGTTTGCAGCTTGAACGCTATTATAACCGTTTGTTAATGATTCTAGGACATCTTTATAACCTTCAACTGCTGATTGAATCATATCATGTCCGTCTTGTGAGTTTTTAGCTGCCTGTGATGGTTTCCAAAACATAGTAAGGGCGTCTTCGTCAAGATTTTTTATATTCATATAATAACTTTCTAATTTACTACCATTTAGGGTTTGTAATTTCACTATCTCACCCTGTACATCTTCTGTTCTTGAAATAATTTCTCTCTTTCTTAAGTGGTTATTAAGTTGTGTTTTTTGTGTCATGTTGTATAGTATTTTATGAGAAATAGTACAATTCTCTGTTTTAATTTATATTATAGTTAAAATTTTCTTAAAAATAAATTTAGAAAAAACTAATTTAAATTTCCTATTTTTATAGAAAGATGGTCAGTGTAGATTTATTACATTTATTAAATTTATCTGATTTTAATGATAATGGTATAATTGATATTGGGGATTTATCGACAATGTATCATAACATACAAGGAACAGATGGTTATATTAATCCTTCTGAACCTGAACCAGAGCAAGTGTCTAGTTTTAATTTGGTACCATTAACAGAAATACTAGATGTTGATCCTGCAAGTTTAGCGTTGACGCCTCAAATCGGACAATCACAGGTTGTTAATTCTGATTTATTTGTGATAAGTAGTGCTCATAAAAGATGTATTGATGTATCGAGTTCAAATAATGGTACATCGTTTAGAACCGTAGCAGTACCCGGCGGCGCAGTGACAGCAAGCCCTGATCGTGCATATTATAAATTAGCCTTAGAAAATGAATGTATTATAAAATGGGATTTTGATGCCAATAGTGATTATTTAGAAGTAGGATTAGTTGATATAGATCCATTACAATTAGATGGATGGACTGATTATACTAGTTCATTGCATAAAGTTTTTTGTGCTAGTGGTAATCATAATAATGAAATTGTAGGTTGGCAATGTCATAGTGTTTTGGAAGAAAGAATGTATTATGAAAAGGAGGAAGGATGTGAACGAAAACCTGACCTATTACCAAATTTTAAATCTTCTAATAAAGGTTCACGACAGTTAGAAATAAGTATTGATTCTTTTGGAAATCGTTATGCAACATTAACTAATTTAGACACAAATAATTCATGGATTTGGACTAATCGAGATGGTACACCTCGTAACATAGAATATAGTGGTAAATGGTATTTATATATAAGTATAGGTAGTAAAACAAACACAATATCTAATTTAGAAATAATAAAATAAAACTATATTTTTGAACAGGGTTAAAAGAAACACATGCATATATAAAAAAAAGAGCAACTTAAATTAAATAAAACAATACATATTAAAAATATATGTATAAAAACGTACCCTTTTTAAGAAATAAAATATGCTAAAAATCATACCCGATGCCTCCCCCTCCTCCGAGGAAAAGCCAATCTGGTATGAAAAGTGGGCCTTTGGCCTCTTCGCCTTTGTCTAGTGATAGTTATGAAGGTGAACCAAATCGTATTGAAAGTACGCTATCGTCAGATATAGTACGCGATGCCGCACATGTGTCTTTAAGAGGCGATGTTGCGTTAGAAATGTTTGCAGAAAATGGTAGCGGTTTAGATATTGGAGACATAACGACCCTATTTAATGGGTTTTATGGTAATACCGGGTATGATACATCCTCATCCGATCTGAGATTGGATTTTAATTTAAACAGTGTGGTAGAGAAAGATGAAGTCACATTGTTAACAAATGTCTTTCTTATGAGAGACGGTTATGAAATACCATTAGAACCAGAGCCAGAGCCAGAACCTGAGCCGGCTCCTGAACCAGAAGCGATATATCCTGAACCTGAGCCGGCTCCAGAGCCAGCTCCAGAGCCAGAACCAGCACCTGAACCCGAACCAGAACCGGAGGGTTTATATGTATTGGGGTATTCAATGCCAACTAATATGGCATTTACAGGCGGGAGACAAATGATAGATGTTTCTCGTGTAAGCAATTTCAGTGGATTTTCTATTGTTATTCAAGGAACTGCAAAGAATCCAACTGAAACCTGGTCGACAATGTTTCAAGTTTATGGTAGTTATACACATTTACAAAATTTTATTGTGCAATATAGAACAAGATACAATGATTCCTCATACGGTATGTATCAGATAAGAAATGCACAAACGAATGCTGTTAGTTTAACAGAATATGATGCAAATGATACTCAGTATATGTGGGTATATAAAGCATATGGTGAAACACAAAAATTTATAAGATATTCTGTAAATGAAAATGGTTTATTAAATACAGAAATACTTAGTGAAGAAACACTAGACATTATTTGGGATGGTTTAAAAGCATCTGAATTTAATGATTATCGAATTTATTTTAATGGTCCTGCCACTGAAGATAGCACTATGCAGGCAGATTATGATTATGATTCATTGGAAATATATTTTGGTGATTTGTCGGATCTGAAATTGAGATCAATAGCAATTGAATATTTAGGAATGGAACCAGAACCAGAACCAGAACCAGAGCCTGAGCCAGAACCTGAAGCATTATATCCAGAGCCACAACCAGAGCCAGAGCCACAACCAGAGCCAGAGCCTCAACCAGAGCCAGAACCAGCACCTGAACCAGAACCACAAGCATTATATCCAGAACCTGAGCCTGAACCACAGCCAGAACCGGAACCAGAACCAGTAGGAGACTGGGATGGAAAGGTATTCATATATGGAGAGAATTCTAATGAACAAGGTGGGTGGCAAAATGATGGAAAATATTCAGGAATTGAATTCATTGATATAAATGGTAACGTAATTACCATCACAAATATAACTCTTCCTGACGTAGATTATGATGGTGAAGATAACTGGGCAAATTCAGATGCACCTTGGTTATTAAGTGGTTTGTGGGATACAAATAGTGAGGGGGAGTTTTCTGGAACGCCGCCGAGTCGTATTGACTTTACTGGATCTGGTTGGTGGTTCGATATTAACGATGGCACTACGCCTTATTACTGGGGCAGCGAAGATGTAACATCTTCTTTCGTGAGATATACATTATTTCTTAAGGCGAATAACTCCTATGTAAACGCCAACCGTGTACATGGTGCTACTTTTGAAATAAATGGCAGTAATCAATTAATACTCAATGTCAACGACACGTCACACACAGGAGGAAATGCGTCGTTAAATCCCGATTCATTTAGAATAAATGGTGGAGCTACTGTTTATTCGACTCCAACTGCCGTTAATGCTGGAGATACTATTAATTTGATGCTCGAAGGAACTGATAGTGCAACCTTTGTAGTTCCACTTGAGCTCAACA
>MDTC01239521.1_pt1 | contig 16787 bp, 16 predicted proteins | sample 811181 | NCBI WGS metagenome assembly MDTC01 (sample SAMN05326644, study PRJNA326480) | marine metagenome | isolation source: seawater | place: Pacific Ocean: North | collected 2011 | reverse complement strand
GCATTAAAATTTTGGTTTGCAAATGTAAATTTGATATATGACACAGATTACGGAAAAAATTAAGTATTGGGGTAGTAATTTAAAACTGCTGGAAGGCATGGATAGATTTCAGTACATCATAGAACAGGCTAGATTAGCAAAGCCTATGAAAGAAAAATACAAAATTAAAGAATTTCAGATACATGGGTGTGCCAGTAAACTGTGGGTAGTGCCTCAAATTAAAAACGATCACATGAATATTACTGTAGACAGTGATGCATTCATAACAAAAGGCACCGCATCAATTATAGCAGATATTTTTGATGGACAATCATTGGCTGACATTGTGGCAGTAACAAAAGAAGATGTTGCCAAATTGGGTATAATAGAAATATTGACTCCGCAGAGGCAGAACGGCCTTAGCAACATGATCACAACAATTCAAAGGTACGCACAGAAGAGATAATTAATACTATGCAATGGTTTAAAATTACAGAGACAGCAAAAGCACAAATGGAAAACTTGCTTAATAAAAATCCGGACAAATATGCAGTTAGTCTTGGCGTACAAGGTGGAGGCTGTGCAGGATTTAAATATGATTGGGGATTTATAGAAACTAAAGACAAAATTGGTGAAGATGATCATGTAGAGGATTGGGGCACAGGAAAGTTTGTTGTTGACTCACAATCCATGCTGTACGTTGCAGGCACTCAGATAGATTGGAAAGAAGAAGTGTTTGGTTCACAATTTGAAATATCTAATCCAAATGCTACTGCCGGCTGTGGTTGTGGTGAATCTTTTGGTGTATAACATATGGCAATTAAAGATGAAACTTGTTTCGTTATTGGCAATGGTGAAAGCCGTAACATATTTGGATCTTTAGAAAGATTAAAACACAAAGGCACAATATATGGTTGCAACGCAATTTACAGAGATTGGCCAAACCTTTGTGACAAAATATTTGCAGTTAATCAACCAATGTATGATGAGATTATAGAATCAAGAAAATCAACACCTTTCTCAGCAGAATTAGTTGGACCAGAAGACATCAGTGAATGGAATTACATGGTGGACGGTGATCCAACAAAGCCTATGCCAGAAGGATTAAGAATATATCGAACTTGGGTTGGGGGAGATGCTAAAAGAAATACATGGCGAACTTTAGACTTGGCAAAGGCCAGAGGGTCAGGAGTGAGTGCTGTGCTAGACGCGGCTGAAAAAGGATACAAACACATTTTTATGATTGCCTTTGATATTTTAGGCGCTCAACAATGGTCACAAAAAGATGGAATGCCTTCTAGAAAACAAAACAACATTTATAAGAATACATCTAACTATCCTGAAAGAATGAACATGAAGGCTTATTTGAAATACGAATGGATGTATCAACTTACACAAATAACAAGACAATTTCCAAAAAGTAATTTTTATCTTATAAACAGAAAAGAATACATTAAAGGTAACGCACTATTGCCACACTATATCAAATATAGTAGAAAAAACTTTTATGGAAGTCATTATGCAGAACTGCAGAAATTTATAGAAAAACCGAGAGACCCAAGATCATTTTTTGTTTGGTCTATTCAACCCAACTAAAGTATTTTAGTAGAACTAGCATCTAGTCTGTAGATGTTACGCATCTTGACGCCTAAGGATTGAGCAAACTTTTTTGAATCACAGTGAGGGCAAACGTGTTTGTAATCATTTGTTGCTCTAACAGGATCTATCTTAGATCTTGATCTAAAAAATATTACACTACAAGCGTCACACTTGAACACATAGATTGTACTTTTTCTTTTGAAGGAATGGTATATGCCAAGTTTGCTTTGGCGTTCATAAAGCCGGAGAGTTTTAAGTGTTTCTACGAACATAATAACTGCACAAATATTTAATAAATATCAGTACAAATTAATATGGTAAGATTAAAATAAATAGGTACTAGTATGTCAAAACAAAACATAGACACAGGAACAGCAGGAAATCCAGCCACAGGCGACACTCTTAGAGGCGCCATGCTCAAGGTTAATTCTAATTTTGACGAGCTTTACAGTCTGGTTGGCGCTGACTTAGACACTGGGTTGATTACACCAACTAAAACAAACGGAAATTTGATACTCCAGCCAAACGGCACAGGTATTATTGAAGTGGATAAATTATCTATCACTGATTCTGCTATTACAAGCACAGTGACCAATGGTGATGTAACAATTACAGCAAACGGTACAGGACAGATAGTTTTAGGTGCTGTGACAATAAATGGCACATCAATTAGTTCTTCAGATTCTACCACAATTAATATCAATGATGGCCTTGTTGTAGATGGCAATTTGACTGTTTCGGCCGCACAAATAAATTTTACTGCATTACCTACTTCAGATCCCAATGTAGCCGGTAGACTGTTTAGAGACGGCACAGACGTCAAAGTAAGCATAGGCTAAGGCTTGCATATCATATTAAAAAAGCAATAAATACCCGTACATGACAGCACAACAAATCATAAATGTAGGTGTGACCGCAAACGATGGTACTGGTGACAGTATCCAAACAGCAGGTGCAAAAATAAATCACAATTTTAACCAACTGTACACTGACAATAGTATTGAAAGCGTACAAATGACTTGGATAGGAAACAACATCCAAGTTGATGAATCTAATGCTGATTTGAAACTTACTGCATCAGGCACAGGCGCTGTCAAACTTGCAGGGATAAAATTAAGTGGGACTAGTATAAGTTCAGATGATTCTTCCAGTATAAACATAAATGACAATTTAATTGTTGATGGTGCTGTTACTGGTACACAATTTTTTGGTAGTGCATCAGGTATAACAGGAGGAACAATAGTAAATGTTGGTGATCTTTCTGCTGTAGGCTCCACAATAGTTACTCCATCAAGTGCAGATTTAATTTTAGGAGTGTCGGGTACAGGTAGCATAGTAATGCCTGCAATTACTTTTGAAAACAATAACATAAAAGCAACTAGAACAAATGATGATATCAATTTAGTTGCAAGTTTAAGTGGCGCTGTAAATGTCACTAACATCACAATAGATTCAAGTTTACAATTAAAAGAAAATGAAATTACTGCATTGAGGTCAAATGATAACATTATTTTAAATGCCTCAGGCACAGGTACAGTGCTTATGAGCAAAGTTGATATTAATGACGGCACAATTGATGGAACAACATTTGGAGCATCAACTCCAGCGGCAGGAACATTTACAACAATTACTGCACCAACTTTAAGCACTACAGGTTTAACAATCACAGACAATAAAATTACTACAACGCAATCCAATGACCCTTTAGTACTAGCAGGAAACAGTTCCGGTTCAGTCTTGGTTAATGCATTTACTTTGCCAGCGAGCGATGGAAGTTCAGGTCAAATATTACAGACCAACGGAAGCAAAGTTTTAAGTTTTGCCACATCTCCGTTGATATTAGGAGTTTCTACTTTTGCAGATACAACACAAGACATCAGTTTTAGATCATATACAGAATTAAATGCCAATACAGGTGTAGGGGCACATGAACTTATAACAGCATCAGAAACAGTTGCAGACAGTTTTACATCTTCCAAATACGACAGTGTATGGTATCATGCAGTGACTAAAGATGTAACCAATACTCAGTTTGGAATAGCAAAGTATTCTTTACTCAAAGGCGTAAACAATGATGGCAGTACAGCAGAAGCGTTTGTATCACAATCGAACCTAGTCCGAACAAGCACAAACGTTCATGTCAGTGTTGACGCGGCATTGTCTGGAACAAAAACACAACTTAAAGGTACAGGAACCTCAGCCAACAATGCTCTTAAATTTTATAGAATTGGACTAGGAGATAATGATTCCAGCACAACATCAGGCAATGTAACCACCATTGTGAATTCTGATGTTGACAGTGCAAGTGAATCTCTAGATACATGGGCTCATGCTAGTTACAGAGGCGCCAAATATTACATTAGTGCAGAAAACACTGATACAAGTGAAGTACAAAATCTAGAAGCACTGGTAGTACACAATGGAACCGATGCTTTTATAAACACACACAACACTCATTTTTCTGGCAGTAATGAACTTTTAAGTTTAACCGCAGGCATCACAGGATCTAATGTTGTTCTAAGTGGAGCCGCACTTACTCCAAACACAAAAGTGAGAATGTACAGAATTCTTTTAGCAGACAATGAAAGTTCTTCGTCTGGTTCTAATGTTAGTGTCATTGGTGCAACAACTGTGCAAACTATTGCTCAAACAACTATTAATGCAGACACTTTTAGAGGAAATGCAAATCCTGATTTAAGTAGTGTGAAGACAGTGAGCAGTTTTGCCACATCAGATTTTGATAGTGTTTGGTTTCACGTGATAAACAGAGACAACACAAATTCAGAATTCAACATGGAAAAATTATCAATCATGCACGGTACAACCAGTGATGGTAGTACACAAGATGCTTTTATTACAAGTTCAAGTGTAGTAAAAAGTGGATCACACAATGATGTAATAACTTACACTGCTGACATTGACAGTTCAACAGTAAGGTTAAGAGGCACAGCAGTCAGTGATGGTTCGTCAACAATAAACAGTGCGTTGACCTATTATGCAATTGGACTAGGAGCAAACACAACAGACTCAACATCAGGCAACATAGGAACAGAAGCAGGCATTGTTGTAGGAGGAAATAATGAAACCGAAATTGATTACATGACTGCAACAGGAAATACTCAAGGAATCACAGGTGCTGAAAGAACAGCGGCCAGTTTTACAGCAGGCACATATGATTTAGCACAATATTTTATTGTGACAAAAGATATAACCAACAGCAGTTTTGAAACTAAAAAAGTTAGTGTCATACACAATGGAAGCGCCGCATTTACTACTAGTTCAAACGTGGTAAGATCAGATCCTGCAGACAAACATCCTACATTTGACAGTGATATTGTTACAGCAGGTGATAGTTCATCTTTAGTGCGACTAAGGATCACTGACAATGATGGTTCGAGTATCACGCCAGATAACACCATGGGATATTATAGAATGGGCATGGGAGACAGTGACTCTACAGGGTACGTAGGAGAACTAGCACTTGTTCACGATATTATGCATACCTCAATAGTAGGCAGTGCGGTAGTCAATCTTGACACATTTACAAAGGCTCCACACGCAGGTGCAAAATATTTAATTTCTGTTGTCAATCAGTCAACAGGAGAAGTTGGTCACATCGAAGCACTGTTAACACATGACAATACAAATGCATATATCACATCATACAATGAATTCTTCTCAGGCAACAACAGTCTTATTACTTTGACAGCAGACATAAGTGGTTCAAGTGTTAGGTTAAGAGGTTCGGCTACCTCAGGAGCGAGCACAAAGGTAATTGTAAACAGAATAGTGGCCTTTGCTGATTCAGAGTCAGATGAAGCAAATAGTGACAGTACAAGGAAAGTAATCGGAAACGTTACAACATCAAGCACAGCAACAACTTTTGACTCTTTTCAATCTAGTGACACCGATGCTGTACACTACGTGGTAATGGGACAAAACGGTACAGATGAAAAATTTATATGTGAGGCCACTGTGGTCACAGATGGTTCAAATGCATTTATATCTCAAGGACCAAATGTCAGTACCAAAGCAACTGATTTACTAGTATTAAGTGCCACCATAACTGGTGACACAGTCAGTGTCAAAGCAAGTTCAACATCAGGTGCTTCAACATCTGTAAGTGCATATGCAACTAGAATAAAAGCACCCACCACAGCGGCCACAGCCATGGACACATGGGCTCATGCCAGTTACAGAGGTGCCAAATATTACATCAGTGCAGAAGACACTGATAACGGCCATCACAGTAACATGGAAGCATTGGTAGTCCACAATGGCACAGAAGCATTTATTACAGTTTCCAATGAACATTTTTCAAATACAAGATTATGCACATTTACTGCAACTTTGAGTGGATCAAACGTTAGTGTTGATTGTACACCTTTAGACGGAAATATTAGATTAAAATTTTATAGAATTAGATTAGCAGACAATGAAAGTAATGCCACAGGCACTGACGCAAACACTATCGGTGCAGTCACAGTTACAAGTGGCGCCACAGCCATAGACACATTTGAAGATACTACATACACAGGTGCTCACTATGTAATTGTTGCCAACAATGCCACGGAAGGTGCGGCTAGTATATCTGAAGCAACAGTAATTACAGATGGAATAGATGCCAGTGTAGCACAAGGACCAGAGGTTAGCACAAAAGGCACAGGACAAATATTTTTAACAGCGGCACACAATGGATCAGCAACTGTAACTTTAAGTGCTAGTTCAACATCAGGTGGTTCCACTACTGTGAACGCATATAGAATACACATGAAAAGAGATAGTTCAACTTCTCACACAGTTATTGACAGTTTTGCAAGTGGCACGTTTACAGGTTGCAACTATGTATTGGTTGCTAAAAAAGTAGGGGCCAATGACAGTCAAATTGCTGAAATAAATGCAGTGACCAATGGCAGTGACACTTTTATAAATGCAGATCCAATTCTTGCAACCACTGGCACCAGTAGTCTATTGAAAATTGAAGGGGGCAATACAGGATCAACCGCGGAACTTAGAATTTCAGCAACTGATGGAATCACCAGTTACACTGTTAATGCTTATAGAATTAATTTATTAAGAGGCACAGGAAATTCAAGCACCTTGACCACACTTGATACTTTTGCCAAGGCAGATATAAGATCAGTAAAATATCTTGTACAGACGCACAGAACAGATGACGACAAATTTGAATTTGCTGATATAAATGTCACACACGATGGCACAAATGCTTTTATAAGTATTTTTGGAAGTGTAGGCACACAAACAACAGATCTAGTAACATTTACAGCAGATATAAGTGGGGCCGATGTGAGATTACGAGGTCAAACAGCAGGCTCACAAGATCACAATATAAAAATATTGAAAAGAAACTTAAATATATAAAGTATGACAAGACAAATTTTAAATGTAGGTAGTTCAGCAAACGACGGCACAGGTGATACATTACGTGCCGCAATGGTCAAGGCCAATGCAAATTTTACAGAACTATATAATTCACCTTTACTTACAAGTGGTATAACTGTAACAGGAAATGAAATAAATGCAACACGAACCAATGATGATTTAGTATTATCGGCATCAGGTACAGGAAGCGTCACAGCAGGACCATTAAAATTCAAAGGAACAAGCATAAGTTCAGATGACTCAACAATTATCAATATTAACGATGGTTTGATAGTAGACGGCACGGTCACTGCCGCAAGTTTTACAGGTGATGGCAGTAACTTGACCGGCCTTAGTGCTAGTAGTTTAGGAGATTTATCTGTAATAGGATCAACGATTACATCACCTTCAAATGCTGACATCACTCTGAGTCCTGGTGGTACAGGCAAAGTTGTTTTCCCTGCAATAGAAATTAATGACAATAATATTAGAGGCCTTAGGACTAATGATAATATTAATATAATACCTTCAGGTGCTGGAATAGTAACAGCCAACAAACTTCAAGTTAATTCAAAAATTTCAATTGAAGACAATGAAATAACTGCCTTACAAACAAATGATGATCTTGTAGTTACACCATCTGGAACAGGTTCGGTGGTAATGGCCAAAGCAGACATTAACGGCGGTACTATTGACGGTACAACTGTTGGAGCAAGTTCAGCCACGACAGGTGTGTTTACAACTGTCACTGCCAACACCAGTGCAGTAGTAGATGGTATCACTTTAAGTGACAACGAAATATCTACAAATCAATCAAATGCAAATTTAGAATTATCAGGAAATGGCTCCGGTGGAGTCAGTATTAGTGGATTTACTTTTCCTACTTCAGATGGATCAAATGGACAGTTTTTAAAAACTAACGGTGCAGGTGTTTTGAGTTTTGCCACTGCTGGTGTTAGTCTTAATCATACTTCAATAGCAGATGGTACAACTACTTTAAGTTCTTCAACCACAGACAACATAGATACCTTTAGTGCTTCATCATCAAGAAGTGCAAAATACATTGTGTCAGCAACTAATACAGCAGATACAAGATACGAAATTTTTGAAGCCAACATAACTCATGACGGTACAAATGCCTACCTTGCTACATTTGGCTCTGTAACAAATTACACAGGCACTCTTGGCACTTATTCAGCGGACATTAATGGCGGTAATGTGAGATTCAGGGTCACGCCAATTACAAGTGACTCTATTGTGTACAAGTTTCAAAGATTAGCAGTAAACGTGTAAAAGTTTACATTAGGTTTATAAAAATTTCAATAAATAATAGCAAATGGCAAAACAAACGATCAATATTGGAACTAATGCAAACGACGGTACAGGTGATCCGTTAAGAACAGCATTTGACAAAATTAACGACAATTTCACAGAACTTTATGTTGATTCTGATGCTTCTACAGTATTAGAACACGACACAGCACCAAAATTATCTGGCAATTTAGATGTAAACGGCAACACTATTACAACTGATGTCACAAATGGAAATGTTAGTGTTCAGCCTAATGGCACAGGAAATGTAACCATTGCGGCAATACAAGTTAAAGGCACTAGTATATCTTCAAGTGATTCAACAATTATAAATGTTAATGACGGTTTGATAGTAGACGGCACTGCCGCTGTATCAGGTGCATTGAGTTCAGCAACAAGTTTGGCATTGGCCACAGGCGCTACTGTCACAGGCATTGACAACGGTGCACTAGGATCAAGTGCAACACTATTAGCCACACAAGGTGCAATTAAAACTTATGTTGATGCACAGGTAACAGCACAAGATTTTGATTTTGCAACAGATGATTCAACAGCACTTTCAATTGATTTAGATTCTGAAGTCATGCAGTTTTCAGGAGGCAACGGAATTTCAACATCAGGTAGTGCAAACACAGTAACTATTGCTATCGATACTGGTACTGTTGTTACTAAGACCGACACACAAACTTTAACAAGTAAAACTTTGACAGCACCAACTATAAATGCCGCAACAATGACTGGTGTGGTTACAATTGATAATTTAAGTTTTACAGACACAGATATTTCAACAGCATCAAATGGTAATTTGACTTTGAATCCAGGAGGCACAGGAACAATTGAATTACACGCGGCAACAAATATTACAGGAAACGTTGATGTAACTGGAACCTTGACTACAGATGATGTTACTACAGGCGGGAACCATACTATATCAGGAAACAGCACAGTAGATGGTACTTTAGAAGTAAAAGGGCATATACTTGCAGACACAATCTTAACTGCTTCGAATGGAGACATAACAATAGACCCTGCAGGAACTGGTGCTATTGTATTAACTGGACCAATCACAGCAACAGGCACACAGACCACAACTGGACAATTTAACATTGACAATTTAAGAATGGATGCTAATACAATAAGTGCCACAAACACTAACGGTGGTATAACAATTTCGCCAGCAGGCACAGGAAATATTACACTGGGCGGAAACTATGTGACAGTGACAAATGAATTATCATCAACTGACGTAGCAGTAGGCAATGAATTGCTATTAGCAACTGGAGCCAAAATAGTACAAGTCACAACAAATGAAGATTTAGTTTTACAAACAAACGGTACAGGCGCAGTAACCACAGCGTCACAGGTAACTTTAACTGGCTCTTTTAAAAGAGCTATACACACTTTTACAGCAACTGATTCTATAACAGAAACAGAACACGCAGGTAGAACACTTTTACTTGGTGAAGTTGGAGGTAATGCAGATGTAACATTGACACTTCCAGATGCAACAGGATCGGGAGCAGAATACAGTTTCATAGTTTCAGTCACCATGGCATCCAATTCATACAAAATTCAATGTCCAGATGCAAACAATACAATTACAGGCACAATACAATATCTTGATCTAGATGGCAACGCAGTATCGGCATTTCCAACAGCGGCCACTTCAGATACTATCACTCTTAATGGTGGTACAACAGGCGGACAGGTTGGTGACGTAATAAAATTAATAGATATTGCCGCTGACAAATGGGTTGTTACAGGACAGCAAAGAGTTCCAACAGGAGCCAATCCTGCTACACCATTTACTGCCGCAGTTTCTTAATCCTCAAACACCATAAATACCATTGTAAAGGAGTAAGTTCAATATGGCCTCACCCGTGTGGCAGACAACAGCAGGCTTGTTAGGTATTATTAACGAGCGTGATTATTATTCAGTAACCTTGTCGGCTACAGATGCGGACGGCGATTCAATAACTTATTCCAAAATTGCAGGAACCTTACCCACAGGAATTGAACTTACTACTGGTGGTATTCTGCGTGGTGTGCCAACGGAGGTAGCAACAAGATCCCTTTACACTTTTGTTGTTAGAGCCTCCGATGGTACTAATATTGCTGATCGTACATTCAGCCTGCAGATTCAAGGTGCAGATGTGCCTATATTTTCAACTACAGAAGGACAACTTGACTTGTCTGACAGTAGTAGAATAGGAAACAAATGGGTGCTAGACGGGTCTTATATTTCTTTTCAAATTGTAGCAACTGATACAGATACTGCAACAGGTCAAACTTTGGCCTATGACATTTCGGAAGGCACATTGCCTCCAGGGTTAAGCATGAGTGCTACTGGACTTATATCAGGCACAGTACTTTTAACTGACAATGATAAATTTGGTGACATAGGTGGATACGATAATACATATAATTTTGATGATATTGAATACGATCCGACAGTAAGACAAACTTCACTGTCTAAGAATTTTGAATTTGTAGTGAGAGTCTCAGATGGTTCAAATGTAACAACACAAATCAATAGCATATTTGTATACACAGCAGATTTTTTTAGAGTAGACAATACAACACTGACAATAGACGCTACTGAATTTGAAGGTGTGCCTTTGTTAATGAGTCTGAGTGGATCAAGACAACCAATATTCCAAACTGACAGTGCTTTAGGATCATTTAGACACGACAACAATGTTGTTATCAAGATCGATGTTGTTGACTTCGACACATTACAAGGAGACTTAACATACTCAATACAATCAGGATCATTACCAACAGGATTATCATTAGATGCAGGTACAGGAGAAATTTCAGGGACCTTACCCACACAGAGTGCAGTGGCAGTAGATTACAGTTTTACTGTAAGAGCATCAAGAGTAGTTTCAGAGTCAACAGTATTCTCAGATAGAACTTTTACTATGACCGTCATTGGTCAAATTAACATTGGAGTAGAATTTACAAGTGCTACTAATCTTGGCACTGTAATTGCAGGAATTCCAAGTTTAATTTCAGTAGAAGCAACTGCTGTTTTAACAAACAGAGTTTTAGAATACACTGTGACAGCAGGCAGTTTGCCAGCAGGGTTAACACTATCAAGAACAGGAAATATAATTGGCTCAGTAGATAAAACAGAATTCACCACAGTTGATGATAATGTTATAACATTTGACACAAATAGTCTAAGTTTTGACAGAAAATATACATTTACAGTGACAGTAGGAGATCAATACCAATCGATTGCAACTAGTAAAGAATTTACAATCAGTGTTAGTTTACCTTATGGAGTTGAATATGGTAACATGTCTGCACAAGGACTTCTTCCAAGCACTGACAGAGATTTATTCTATCAAATTGCACAAGATCCAAATATCAATAATGCAGAAAACATTTTTAGACCAGAAGATAATAGTTTTGGAATGAGGACTAATCCAGAAATGCTTTTAATGGCAGGACTTGAACACAAAACATTAACTGTGCTCCAAGAACAAATGGAACAAAATCATACGCCAAAATCATTATACTTTGGTGAGGTCAAAACAGCAACAGCAAAAGAAAACGGCTCAACCAAGTATGAGGTTGTCTATGTTGAGATGAATGATGAACTTGTAAACAATGCAGGCACATCTATTGCTAGTAGCATAAGTCTTAGAACTGATATTGTTAGACCTTTAATTGGTCCTGTTGCAGATGGTAACAGAGTCACAGCAGACTACGATGTATATGATGTTACCACTGATAGTGGCCTAAGTTTTAGTATTGCAGGATCGAAAATAAGATATGCTAATCAATTAACAGCAGACACAGGTATATTTGAAAAATTATTTCCAAATGCCGTTGGAAATATGCGATCAAGAATGAAATCATTAGGGCAAAGAGAATATAATCATCTACCACTTTGGATGAGAACAAGTCAAGATAGTTCAGGAGTACCATTAGGTTACAAAATGGCTATGGTATTGGCTTATTGCCAGCCAGGAAAATCAGGATTGGTCAAAAAACGAATTTTAGACAAATCAATTGATTTTAAAAAACTAAACTTTGTAATAGACAGATATAAAACTAATATTAACCTTGTAGACACTGGTACCATTACTACTGACGGTTCTACAACTTCGTTTACTCTAAATGAAATAGTGCATGAAGAAGAGATCAAATTAAGAGAAAATGCAAATGTTTTATCTTTTGGTAAACAAGTAACAGCAGATAACACGTTAAGTCCGTTATACATGTCAGCAGATTCATTGCTACGTTCAGTTGACTTTGAACCTGAATTTACACTTTCTCATGATAAAACTAATAAAAAAACCACTATTAACTTTACCAATGCACCAAGTGACACTGCTAAAATAAGAGTGGAACGTCAAGGAGATAAATACCTAGCGTTTAAAAAGAAACTAAAAGAATAATATGGCAAGTAACATAGTACCAGGAAATATAGACGGAACCTTTCCAATAGCAGGACAGGACAATTCATCTCAAGGGTTTAGAGATAATTTTACTGCCTCTAAAAATAACTTTACAACAGCAAGTACAGAAATAACAGACTTACAAACTAACAAAGCCTCAACCAATGCGGCATCAGATTTCACTGACAATATTGTATCAAGAATGGCTATGAAAGATACTGCTGAAATGGTTTATTCTCAAGGCACAATATCAACTGGCACTTTAACTCTAAATCATGAAAATGGAAACTTTCATACTGCAAACATCACAGGCAACTGTACTTTTGCTTTCAGTAATTTTCCTGTTACAGGTAGACTAGGCAGAATTATAATTTTAGCCACAGTTGGAGCAAGTGTAAGTGCAATAACAATGCCTAGTGCAGTTAAAAAAGCATCTAATGTGACCGGTGCAGATGGTTCTTCCACAACAGTCAATCCAGGCGTTGGCAGATATATGTGGGAATTTATGACCACTGACGCAGGTACAAATGTTTATATGCATCAATTGGGTGATTACCACTCATAATAATTAGGAGGTACCATGTACTTTCATCCCCTACAAGAAGAATTAGACAACATGAAAGACGAAGAGCTTGGAAATAGAATTCGTGAGCTCTCAAAAAAATTAGCCAGTGCAAGACGTTTTGGTCGCAATCCAGACCTGCAAGGACAACTACAAAAGGCTTTATTAGCCTATCAACAAACCTTGAAACAAAAAAGACTTAAAGGTTGGATTGACACAAATAAAAAAAATAGAGGCGAGCCAGATCTTGGCGAATTGATAAACGTAGAATAATAATTACTACGTGTCAAAAAAACATTTCAGTTGGGAAACAAAATTTAAATCTATAATTGTTGTTGACAATGAATTATTCAACAATGATTATAAAATAAAAATACATCTTACTCCGGTAACTGGGGATCTTCAAGAGCAAGGAGACTTTTTCGAAAGACTTAAAATGTTATTCGAACAAATTTTTGCAAATACTGTAATTACTTCTCGGGACGAACCATTATTCAAAACCTTAAGCAAAGAAACAAACAACAGATTTATTGAATTACCAAAGCAACCTTATGATCAACTAATGGCGGCAGTTTGTTTTACCAAAGCAAATGCAGTTTTACAAGGAAAAATAATAATTAATGAGATTGAATTAAGCAGTTACCAAGGCGATGGCATAACATATAGAATTGTTAAAGAAGGACCTGAAATACAACTTCTCGATGTTGACAAATGGTTCCCAATCAAGTATAATAAATTTGATCCATGGTGGTTAAGACCAGATACAGCAACTTATGACAAAGTACTTGACAAAGGCATTTATACAGGACACTATCGTTGGCACAATCATGATGCCATTACAGACATGGTTGACGAACAACATGAAGCTCATGCTAAAATATTTGAATTTAATCCAAAGGTTTTAGATGGTAACAAAAATAAAAATAAATGATTACGGTGATTGTTTGTACAGCGAAGACGCTGTAATAGACCTAATCTATAAAAATCCAGATATAGATATTTCTAATATTGTTGTTCAAAGTGATTTATACAATAAAGCACTCAAAGAATTAGATATACCCCTACCCAGTTTAGGAAAAGCGTTGAAAAGAGACGAAACAGTTAGTAATTTTGATGCTAAAAATTATGCACAATGGCATATGCCTACTTCTTATACAGAATTAAATGTAAAAAACTTTCTTTTAGACAAATGTAATACTGAAGAGGAACATGATCGGGTCCTAATCGAATACAAACTTTTTGAAGAAAAAGGATTTGTAAAAGTTTTACAATTTTTAATATATTTTGTCGACACTTTGAGAAAAAATAATATAGTATGGGGTGTAGGCAGAGGATCGTCTGTAAGCAGTTTTTGTTTGTTTTTAATAGGTATACACAAAATAAATCCACTACTGTACAATTTAGATTACCGCGAATTTTTAAGATGATAAGTAAAACAATAGGAGAACAATATGGCAATAAGTAGATCACCAAGAAGAAAAATGTACAGAACCATGCAAGGTCGTATGGTAGACATAGAAAAATTACGTGGAGCAAATGAAAATATCCAAGCAGTTGGTAATATGAAAGTCAACGCAAGAGGAGACATTTTAGGTCCTAGTGGAAATATTGTTAAACCAAAAGAAGTAGTAATGAAGGAGTATTACGAAACTCCTAAAGGTAGAGCAGTTGACACTCCAAGAATTAAAACTCCGCCAGCAAAACCAAAAACAGTTCAGCAACCAAAACCAGTTGCTACCAAACCAGTTGCAACAAAAAAAGTTGAAAGTCCAAAGGCTCAACCTAAGTCAGGAATAGACGCGGCACTAGACGGTATAGAATAAGTTCATGAAACTTATCAACTGTGGATGTAGTTTTGCACATGGCCACAATTCAAAACCATTAGAATATACTCCAGTGGACCAAAATGGTCTATATAAAACAGGATCCAAACACAGTGACGTCACTGCATGGCAAAGTGCAGGTTGGCACCTTGCTAAAGAATACAAAATGGATTATATTGACATTGCACGTAACGGCAATAGCAATGAAGGAATACTGAGAACACTAAGAACATATCTACACAAAAATAGTAAACATGATTTATTTGTTCTAATAGGTTGGACTCACGCTTTCAGAAGAGAATACATGAGTGTGGTAGTAGACAAAAATAAAAATGAATTCACACAGTACAGAGAAATTCCAAGTTCTAAATTTATTTTTCAAAAAGTTGTTGGTGCTAACAGTGGTCCAATGATGGTGCAGTTCAATGAAAGAAAAAACAGGCCACTTGCCTACGAAAGCCATACTGAATATAGGCAATACAATTTATATTTACAGGCTCAGCAGATGTTGAAACTGTTTAAGATTCCCTATCTTATGTACAACGCCTGCGGCAGTGAACATATGAGCACAGACAGAGAAGTTATAGAACTAAAAGAGCAAATAGATAAGGATTATTTTTACCAATTCGATGGGCCAGGATATGATCAATACGTGCAGAAAAATTACAAATATCTGTCACAGGATGGAGGACATCCAAACTACAAAGGCCATTTAAAACTGTCAGAATTGCTAAAGCCTAAATTCCAAGCAATATTGACAAATTCCAAATAAAATAATATAATTACTGCACAATGGGACAAATAGAAGATTTACAAAACAAAGGATTTGGTAGCCACGGAGGAAAGCAGTACACTGTGGAATACGATATTACTCCTTTAAAAAAACGTGTTTTAGTAACAAACATGAAGTTTGGTGAAATTAAAACAGCAGGTGGAATAATTATTCCCGATGACGATGGAACAGAATCTGGTATACACCCTAGATGGGCAGAAGTATATGCGGTGGGTAGCAAACAGGAAGATGTAAAAGTTGGACAATGGATATTGGTTGCACACGGAAGATGGAGTCGAGCATTTAAAGTAAAAAAAGATGGTACAGAATTAGATGTCAGAATGATAGACGAAAACGATATTTTACTAGTGTCAGACGAAAGACCCCAAGACGAAACAACCAAAAAAGCAGGCTACATTAACACTGGCGGTATGCAACAAATGACAAGTTTACCAGGCAATGATTAATGTATGGAAGAACAAAAAAAATATAAACCAGTAAACACAAACAAGGTTGCGGAAAACACATCACCATTCAAAGGTGTTTTGGGTTGGCTTGACAACAGACTGCCAATCTTTAGAATGTTCAAACACGAGTATTTGGATTTTCAAGTTCCAAAAACTTTGACATACTTCTGGAGTTTTGGAGCAATACTAACATTCGTTTTATTGGGTCTGATTATTACAGGACTAATATTAGGAATGCACTACAAACCATCCACAGCAGAAGCCTTTGATAGTGTTGAAAAGATAATGCGTGATGTAAACTACGGTTGGCTTATAAGATACATGCACATGAACCTGGCATCGTTTTTCTTTATTGCAGTTTATATTCATATGTTTCGCGGATTGTATTTTGGATCTTACAAATCTCCGAGAGAACTAATGTGGATCTTAGGATTGATCATTTATTTCTTAATGGTGGCAACTGCGTTTTTAGGATACACT
>MDTC01259026.1_pt1 | contig 16788 bp, 10 predicted proteins | sample 811181 | NCBI WGS metagenome assembly MDTC01 (sample SAMN05326644, study PRJNA326480) | marine metagenome | isolation source: seawater | place: Pacific Ocean: North | collected 2011 | reverse complement strand
TCTTACTCTCTGTTTTTCCCTGTAGAGTTATCACTGACAGTCCTAGCGCAATTGCAACTAATGAGGTTAGTATCTGTTTCATGGTTTTTTCTCCTATTTTTACACTACACATTTATATTATAGTAGAAAAAAATTGTTATATTTTTTTAATTAATAAACTCATGATAAAAATCAATTTTTTTGAGTACACGGTGTAACATCCCTCAATGAGAGCTATCGCTGCTATACTGACGAGAATCCTTTTTTAACGATTTGGATTAATCTTCTCCAAACATGACATTAACAGCGCTGTCTTTAAACTGGCGCCCTGCTTCAATAGTGAGCGTCGTAATTTAAATTACGACGCTCACGGAAGAGTTAACAATAGGATTATTGAATCACCGCATAGCATCTCTGTATGGATCTCGTTATAGTGTCTTTGATATGGAATCGCACTAGAAAGACCAATGTTTGAACACTGCTTTACGACTCTAAAAAAAGATCACAGTATACTCACCGTGAACCAACGACTCAGCCTAAGCTTAACTCGTGAATACGCGACGTGGCAGCAACAACAAGGCTATATCACTTGGGCTACTTTATCGGCTCAACCACTCACTAGTTGGATCACACAACTTTGGCATCAACACAACTCAGATCATCGCGTGCTACTCAATAGCGGGCAAGAACGTCAATTATGGCATACCTGTGTTGAGCAAGACGAACGCTTTGCTTTAATTCAAACACAAGCCACTGCACAACAAGCACAGCAAGCCTGGCAAATACTCAATGACTGGCAGCTGACCACCGATGACATTGCTGAATTCGCCAACCACGAAATAGAGACTTTTATTGAATGGGCGCATAACATCGAAGCAGAGTGCCAACAACACGGTTGGGCACGTTCAGTCGATCTTATCCCAGAGCTGATCACGCTGATCGAGCAACAACAGATCACCCTACCCCAACACATCACGCTAATGGGCTTTGATGACTTTTCACCTCGATTACAACAACTCATCGATACTCTTTCTCAATTTACCGAGGTTCATTACGACGACACGCCCAACTTTGCTAATAGCCAGCATCGTATTAGTCTTTCTGATCGACGTCATGAGATAACCACTATGGCACGTTGGGCCAAACAACATTGGCTCAATGATCCCAATCAACGGATTGCATGTATCGTACCCAACTTAACCGAGTTACGTGACACCATTGAACAGATCTTCATCGACACCTTTCATCTTGGTGCTTTGATTGATGAAACGACGCCGCTGCCCTTTAACTGCTCCGCAGGACGACCATTAATTCAATTTTCTCTGATTGACTCAGCACTACAAGGCTTAAAACTGTGCGCCAACCATCACGCTCCGCTGTCTCGATGGGTAAACTGGTTACAGTCACCTTATCATCACCATCATCAACAAGACGCGACCTGTGCTGATGCAGCAGCACTGGCATTACAACAGCTAGGTATGGAGATGCTACATAAAACCACTGTGGCGGGCATACTGACACAACTGCATGCTGTATTTCCTCAATCCACCTGGTTGAGTCGTTGGCAGGCCTTACAACCTGATCTACCACAACATCAATTACCCAGTGAGTGGGCACGATGGATAATCAACTGCTGTCATCAATGGGGTTGGCCTGGCGGTCGGACCATCACATCACTGGAACACCAACTCATACAACGCTTTCAAGGCGTATTACAAGAGCTGGCTAGCCTCGATACGGTTGACCCAAATCTCTCTCTACCACAAGTCATCAACCACCTACAAACCTTACTGCATCAAACACCTTTTCAAACCGAGGGGAGCAATGCGCCGATTCAAATACTCGGTGTCTTGGAAGCGTCAGGATATCAATTCGATCATTTATGGATGATGAATGTGAATGATGAAACCTGGCCTGCTGCTGCACAGGCTAATCCTTTTTTACCCGCCAGCCTTCAAAAGCAGCATCGTATGCCGCATGCCGATGGCGAGCGAGAACGACACTTTGCTGAACAAGTGCAACAACGTCTGTGCAACAGCAGTCCGCAAGTTATCATCAGCCACCATCAAACCGATCAAGAACGACACTTTCAGGCCAGCCCTCTCACACGACACCTCCCCATCATAACGCTCGATCAACTTCACTTAGCCGATACAGCGATTAGTCAAGTCAATCAACCGATAACATTATCAACACTCAGTGACGCACCTGCCCCACCACTGCAATCAGATGAACAACCTCGAGGTGGTACTTGGATATTAAAGCAACAGGCACAATGCCCGTTTAAAGCGTTTGCAAAAGCACGCTTACAGGCACACACGCCGGGCGAATCGCATGTCGGCTTGAGCCCAGCACAAGCAGGCACACTCATGCACGCCACGCTAGAAGCTGTTTGGCAACAAATCCATGATCATGACACACTCGTCACACTGGATAACGACACACTCACCACTCACATCGAACAAGCCTTCAATGCTGCAGTGAATAACACGAATATTGCACAGCGTGTGACAGCCTATTTTTTACCGATAGAAAAAAAACGTGTCTGCTCTCTATTACTTGAATGGTTGAATCTCGAAAAAGAACGGTCGCCTTTTAAGGTATTAGCACAAGAACAAACACACCAGGTAAACTTCGGCTCATTATCCTTCTCAATTAGCATTGATCGTATCGATCAATTAGCCAATGGCGAACACCTGATTATTGACTATAAAACGTTTCAAACAAGCCTAACACCCTGGTTTCAGCCGCGACTCGATGACCCACAACTACCGACCTATTATCTTACCTTGCAAGAAACATTACCCATTGCAGGCGTTGGGTATGCACAAATCAAAGCCAGCCAATTACAATTTAAAGGGATACTACACGATCGTTATGAAAACGATACTGATACCCTATCAGGCTTTACACCGATTACGCAGATTCGACAACACGCCATGAGCTGGACGGCCTGGCATGATCACTGTCACATAGCGGTTGAACAACTGGCTAATGAGTTTTGCCAGGGTGATGCACGTGTTGACCCCATTCACCCCAGTGCTTGTTTAACCTGTGACTTACAACCCCTTTGCCGAGTATTTGAATCATGACCATCCATGACTATGACCAACGACAAGCTGCCCTCAATCCAGAAGCCTCCTTTATTGTGCAAGCACCTGCGGGTTCTGGAAAAACTGAACTATTAACGCAACGTCTACTCGTGTTACTCGCGCATACAGTAGAAACACCAGAAGAAGTGGTAGCACTGACTTTTACTCGAAAAGCTGCACGTGAAATGCGCGATCGAGTTTTAGAAGCGCTGACGTTAGCCACAGAAACACAAGAACCCACCGAACCGCATAAACAACATACGTGGAAACTAGCACGTGCAGTATTAGAAAAAGATCAGCAAGCCGATTGGAATATCCTATCGAATCCCAATCGTCTCAACATTATGACGATCGATAGCCTGACAGCAACTATCAATAAAAAAACACCACTGCTATCTCAAGTAGGCAGCCAACCCCAACTGGTGGATAATGCCACACCGTATTTTGAAAGTGCGGCCATTGGACTGCTTGATACCCTTCAAGACACTGACAGTGCGATCAGTCAAGCACTGCAAACCATACTATTACATTGTGATAATAAAGCGGCTACCGTGATTCAACTGTTTGCACAACTACTTAATAAACGGCAACAATGGCTACCCACTGTCATGCAAAGTCAGCAAGACGATGAGCGTATTCAACATTTAGAACAGACCTTGCAAGCGATGAACCTTGATGCCATGCAACGTGTGCTTGATCACTGTGACCCTAGCCTACTGCACCAACTGATGATTCAATCAGAAACGGCAGCGACTATCCTGGTGAGTGAAAATCCTGAACACGCCATGCGTTATCTAATCGATGATGACCAACCCTTATCAGCTACATTAGAACAGCGCAACAAATGGATTCAACTGGCACACTGTGTGTTAACCAGCCAAGGGCAATGGCGAAAAAGTCTGACTAAACGGCAAGGGTTTACCGCAAAGAGTGAACATAAAGTAGCTATGCAGGCTTTGCTAGATCAGTGTCGCAATAACACAGCCTTAGAATCTGCCTTCCATGATATTCTGCACTGTCCACCTATACATTATAATCGCGAGCAATGTCACATTTTACAGGCACTACTGAACGCCTTACCACACCTAGCAGCACACCTTACCCTAGTCTTTCAACAACACAATGTGATCGACTTTGCAGAGCTAACACTCGCCGCCTTACGCGCTTTGGGCTCACCTGAACAACCGACTGACCTAGCACTCTATCTCGATGATCGCATTACACATCTGTTAGTCGATGAATTTCAAGACACCTCGATTGCTCAATATCACCTATTACAACGACTCACGTTTGATTGGCACACCGGCGATGGACGCACGGTATTTTTTGTCGGCGATCCAATGCAATCAATCTATCGTTTTCGCAATGCCGAAGTAACATTATTTATGCAAGCACAAACACAAGGCTTTGGCTCGGTTGATCTGACACCACTGCAACTCACCATGAACTTTCGCTCAAAACAAGGCGTGGTTGATTGGGTAAACACCACGTTTGCATCCGTCTTTCCAGACACGATTGATTTAGCCTATGGTGGCGTCCCTTTATCACAAGCCATCAGCAAAGATGAGTCTGATGACATTTGCGTCAACACCTATGCTTGCCTCAGTGATGATAGCAACACGCAAGGTGACCACATCGCAAAAACCATCCAAAGCTTACAAAGTAAAGACCCCAATGGCTCTATTGCTATTTTAGTGCGTTCCCGTAATCACCTTCGAGATATTTTGCCTGCACTCTCTCAACACGCTATCGCTATTCATGCGACTGACATTGACCCGTTGAATATTCAAGCTGAAATTGTCGACACATTGACGCTATGTCGTGCTTTACTCTCAACCAATGATCGTATCGCATGGATGGCACTATTACGCTCACCGCTATGTGGCTGTGATTTAAAAGATGTATGGGTGTTAAGTCGCACACAGCCCCATCAAACACTCTGGCAACGCATTCAAGATGACAAAGTGATTAATAACCTCACTGATGCAGGACAAGTTATCGTTCGCCGGATACGACCTATACTCATTGCTGCAAATAATCAAAAAGGACGAGTGCCCTTTCATCACCGACTCAAGTTTACTTGGCTAGCTTTAGGCGGACCTCAATGCTTACAAGATACACACGCTCAATCACACTGTGATACGTTATTCGATCTGATCGCTCATCTCGAACAAGAAGAAAGCACTCTACGCTGGGAGACATTACAAGAGCGAGTTGATTCACTGTTTGCTGAACCACACGCACACGGTGAGCAGGCTGTTAATATCATGACTATCCATAAATCGAAAGGCCTGGAGTTTGATCACGTGATCTTACCTCACCTAGAAAGTGGCTCAGCCAATGCAAGCCCTGAGCTATTAAAATGGCAAGAGCATATTGATCATCACCAACAGACAGGTTTGGTCATGGCGCCGATCAAAGCCAGCACGCAAACCACTGACCCGATTTATGATGCGATTAATCGCTATGAATCAAAAAAAAGCCTCTATGAACGACAACGATTATTGTATGTCGCTGTCACACGCGCTAAAACATCGCTACATATCTTCGCGACTGTTGATGTTAATGATGATGATACTGTTAAATCTCCGAGAAATAATAGTGCGTTACAATTACTGTGGCCCTTATATGAAACAACGTTTGATCAGTCACGATGCACTGCATTCACCGCTCACCATAGCATCGATAAAGAGAGTGATTTATCTCACATAAAATCCTATCGACTACCCACTGATTGGAAACCCCAGAGCAACCATCCATATCACCTAATAGCGCCTAACATCAAGTCATATGCATTACAGGATAAACGACAGCAGGCGCCAATCATGACGCTCGACACCCATCAGTGGCAACGCGCATTGGGTATTACGCTACACGCTGAACTTGAGCGCATTAGCATTCACCAATCTAGCGTGTGCATGACAAACACAAGTACTCGAGTCAAACGATCACTGCAACAGCAAGGTATTGACCCAGCAGCAGTGATCGATGTAACAGAGAGGATCCTGACGTGTTTATCTGAGCTACAACAGGATTCTCGAGCACAATGGTTACTATGGGAAAAACACCCGCAGTCCTTTAGTGAATATGCGATCACAACCATAGTCAACGGAACCGTTGAGTCATTAATCATTGATCGATTAATCTTAGATCGCCACGATCAGCTGTGGATCATTGATTATAAAACCAGCCAACCCAGTGCAGACCAAACACGACAAGTATTTATGAAAGATAAACAACGTGAACACAGAGAGCAACTCGAACGCTACGCAAAAGCAATACAAGCTAACTATCAGCAGCCGATACAGCTTGCACTGTATTTTCCACTGATTCAAGGTTGGCACACGTGGACATACAGTCAACACCCCTTAACCACGGAGATATAATATGAGATGCTCACTATGGCTTATCAGTAGCGTCCTAGCACTGGGCTTTCTACTGACACAACTGAGTACCAGTATTTTTTTACCTGCTATGCCAAACGCACAAGCATTTTTTCAAACCAGCACTCACATGATCAAAAGCACTATCCCGTGTTTTTTTATAGGTTATGCGATAGGTCAAATCTTATGGGGGTCACTCTCAGATACGATAGGTCGAAAAAAAGCCTGGTGTAGTGCAGTTTTGATTCATACGCTGTGTGCTACCTGTGTCGTCATATGGCCGACACTCCTCCATTTGTTTTTTGGTTTTGCTGCAATCGGCTGGTGTGCTGCTTCATACACCAGTGTTGGTAATGCAATACTTAAAGATATTTTTGGGCCTAGAGGCGTTGCATTGGCGATTGCCTGCATGGGAATTGTACTGGCATCTGGGCCTTTTGTAGGGTCAATACTAGGTACTGTGATTGTTTACCACTTCCAGTGGATAGGCATCCTGGTTCTGATGGCTTCATATGCAGGTGTACTCTTTATTCTCAGCACGTTACTGCTACCTGAATCATACCAGAAACAACCTAAAACCATTGATAAACCCTTTCTTAAACGTTGCAAGTCGGTATTGCAATCCCGAGGGTTTTTATTTGCTTCATTTCGATTAGGCCTGAACTTTGGCATCATTATGGCGGTACTCGTTATGCTACCCTTTTGCTTGTCTGACTTTTTTCACCAAAATACAGAACAGACAGGCTTATACTTAACGCTTATTGGACTGAGCTCTCTCACTGGAGCCATCATCAATGCCACACTGATTCATCGCTGGACAATCAAACAACTGTCTATTATCAGCCAAGTCTTACAGATCATTGTCTCACTGGGATTAGTATTACTCATACTAATACCGAAGCTACACACACTATCATTATTTATGAGCGTTATGATCACCTTAACACTATCAGCAGGCATTTCAGTACCACTTAACAAAGCCATCTGCATGACATCAACAGAGCAGTTTGCGGGAACTTGCGCATCCTTAATGAAAACTATACAAACACTATTTGCTGTAGTAGCGACAAGCATTGCAGCAACCCTGGATAATAGTCAGAATATTGTAATGCTTCTTGGCCTGATGCTGGTAATGACATTGCCACTATTGATCATGCATAGACGACAGTAAACCGTCTATTGCTCACAGTGGACGGTGAAGTTAAACGATTGTGACTCGCCGACGTAAGAAGGTTAAAGATGATGCTCAGACTTGCCATCGGCCATGGACATCACTAAAGTAATCAAGAAAGATTAACTGCTTACATGCTTTCACAATAATAACTCTAGCTTAAAAAACGACCTCTGATAACTATTTAAGACACGTAAAAAGAGATCACAAAATAATGGATAATAAGGATATTATCCATGAACAATTGGCTGATTTAATATTTCATATGGACATACCATCAAATGCTCATCGCAACCTGTGTCTGGTTATAACCAAATGGCTGACAAGCCTGATCCACATCGACCACGGATGGTGGCGTTGGAGCCCCATGACTCTTCATAAAAGATCTTGGGATGGTGATGGGGTACTCCTTGATGGGCTCTGTGGTCACCGCATCACTTGATGAAATATGAACAGAGCTAGTGGGAGACGATTTTCGATAGCCCTCATCAATCAACAACTGTAATATTTCTGTTTTTAGCTTTTTGGGATTAGTCATACACACGAGCAAAGCTGAAAAACACTCCATAGCTAAGTCTCTAGATAGTGGATTAATTAAACTCATCGTAGCTGAAAAAAAGTATACCGTCTTTTGACCCAATATTTTGCTTTGAATCCAACCATTCTGATTAGAGAACGATAAAATCTTTGACAATAGTGACGTAGTCGAGTGTGTATTGGGTTCTTTAAAGGAAGCCAATACTTTTGACAGAGAATTGATTGCAGTTAATTGCTGCTTAATATCATGGGAATAATGCGGTAACGATGCCTTAGCCAACTTGCCGATAGAAGACTCGTATTTGCTATACCACTGGAAAAAAAAATCCACCATTTTATCACCTTTTGTGTCGGAGTTTTCTATATCTAATAGCTGAGTGTGTGACAGTAAATAATGTATGGATTGTGATACTAAAAGATAAGAAGGGATAACTAGCCAATAGTCTTGCTTGGAAAAAGCGTAATAGGTTCCACCCACCAAACGAGTGAGAGCCGCATCTCTCTTTACTTTTTGAGCTGACAAATCAATGTCACGTTTCTTTTCTTTAGTTTGTTTCTTGAGATTTTTTTCGTCTGACTCACTAGATCGCATACTTCATCCTTGCATTGCAACTACTTAAATAACGTTACCATAAAAAAAAATATAAATAACAGACCGTTATGGAATTAATATTAATATAAGCTTTTTCCATCCTGTTAATGTAAGGAGGTTATAATAATAGTATTGAACCGCTAAAGATGGGAATTTTTTTATAGAAAGTGGTGCTCTGTGATCCAACGCTTGATAATCTGAATCAAATACATTGGCTGTTCGATAGGTGTCATATGACCACTATTATTAATTGTCTTAAGCACGCTATTGGGTAGATGGTCATGCATATGCTTTGAATGATTATGGTTTTTTATATTATCGAACTCACTGTGCACCAGCAATACTGGACAGAGTATATTATGTAACTTTTCAAGTGACAGACTCCGATGCAATAAAAAACATTGTTGAGATATTAGTCGATCATGATTTGATAACATCATCGACAATGCTATTTGTGAAGGTTTTAGCGTGGTTTTTTTGGCGAATTCTTCGACGAGAGAAAGATCATCATATAACTGATAAGCTTTCATCATGTTTATACGGCTCTCCCTTTCATCAGGGGAATCCGCATCAGCGGATGAGTTGACAATACATAATCCACCCACTCTTTCAGGCGCATATAATGCGATTAGCAATGCTAACATGCCCCCCATCGCGTGACCAAAAATATAAATCTTACCAGGCGACATATTAAGGACTCTCTCAATAAATGCAGGTACCGTGTCACCGTTCTCCCATGAAGCAATATAACAATGACAACTATCACTCAGCACATTATAGATGGGAGACCAGACGCGCTCATCACATAATAGCCCTGGTATAAAAATTATTGACATTGTTTTCATAGCCTGATTTCCATAAATATACGACTAGTATTCATAAGAACTATGAACTTTTTGGCTCTATGGTATGAAAGCGGCCAAGGTATGAGTAAGCAATTGGTACCACGATCAATGAAAAAAACGTACCAAAAAACAGTCCGCCAACGATCACCCAACCAATCTCTTGTCGCCCGACTGATCCTGGTCCTGTGGCAAAAGCTAACGGTAATGAACCAACTACCATAGCTACTGTTGTCATTAGGATTGGCCTCAACCTTAGTGTAGCTCCCTTAATAATAGCGTCACTAAATGTAACACCTGCACCTCTGAGCTGATTGGTAAATTCGGTAATAAGAATCCCATGCTTACTCACTAAACCAACCAGTGTAACTAAACCAATTTGAGAGAATAGATTAAATGTTCCTCCAGTCAGCCATAAAGTAAATAACGCTCCTACAAGACTTAGCGGTACTGCCAAGAGAATAATAAAAGGATCAATAAAACTACCAAACTGAGCAGATAATACTAAATAAATAAAGATGAAAGATAGCAGCATGATTCCACTCATACTACCTGCAGATTCAATATACTGAGCAGCCTTTCCGGAGTATTCTGCACGTACTTTGGATGTAAGCGCTTCTGGTAATAAAGTATTGATCTTATCAATCACTTCACTCTCTGTGTAACCTGGAGCAACCATCCCTGTAATAGCACCAGAACGCATCCGATTAAAGTGTTGCAGAGTGCCTTGTCCAATCTGAGGAGTGAGTGTCACCAATGAGGATAATGGTACCATTCGACTGATAGAGGAAGTATCTGATTCTTCAACGGGTAGCGATGATGTAACGTAGATAGAATCTAAAGCATCAAAACTTAATAATTGCTTTTTCTGCATTTGTAAAATAACGCGATAGCTATTTGTTCCAGAACGAAGATCCGTGTAATGAATACCACTCATCATAGCATGAATGGTATCAGCTATATCTTGCATACTAACACCCAGCACAGCTGCTAAATCTCGATTTACAGTTAATGCGTATTCCTGTGAGTCGTATTTCAAGCTTGACTGCAAGTTGATGATTCCTGGATATCCATTCAGTCCTTTGAGCATAGCTTGTAACGGTTCGGAAAGAGCACGATAATCTTGTGCTGTCAGGAAATTGAGTGTGATGTCACTTCCCTCTTCACCATAAGCAATGATATCTGGAACAGAGGCATAGGCATCTACAGCGGGAATTAAACTTAACTGCTTATTTAAATCGGCAACAATATCATGAGAAGTTACCTTTCGATCTCCCCAAGGCTTTAAGTAAAGATAAATATTCGCTGAACTTTGATTTAACTGCGTAACAATACCCTGAATTCCGGGCTGTTTTTTGACAATTGAGACAACTTGCTGGGTGTATTTATCGGCATACGATGGAACGGAACCACTCGGGGTATTCACACGCACATTAACTACACCATAGTCTTCTTGAGGTAAAAATTCAGATGGCATCCGATACCCTAACCAAGCTCCCAATAAACCAATCAACACCAAACTGAGTAAAATCTTAATACGATGAGCCAGTGCCCAATGTAAAATTGATTGATAGGATTGTTCGATTCTTTGAAAGATTTTTTCATTAAATACAACCATGCGACTTGGCGCATGATTTACTGACAATAATCTTGAGCACATCATTGGTGTTAATGTTAAAGCAATAAACCCAGAAATTAGCACAGCAGCTGCCAAAGTGAATGCGAACTCTTTAAACAAGGCTGCAGTGACTCCCTGCATGAATCCAATAGGCGCGTAAACTGCAAATAACGTTAATGTCATAACAATCACAGCATAACCAATTTCTCGAATACCCTTTATTGAGGCTTCAACAGCTGACATTCCTTCCTGAATGTGTCTCTCGATATTTTCTAGGACAACAATAGCATCGTCAACGACCAAACCAATTGCCAACACCATACCAAGCAATGACATGATGTTAATTGAATACCCTAACCAATTGATGATGGCAAACACTCCAATTAAACTTAACGGAATAGTAACAATTGGAATACTCGCTGACCTGAAAGAACCCAAAAACAAAAATACCACCAGCACGACTAATAAAACCGCCTCAACGATGGCCTTGAAGGTTTCATCAATTGATGATTGTAAAAACTCAGAATTATCGAACATAAGCTGAGCATGCATCCCGGGGGGTAGATGACGCTGAATCCCTGGTAAAGCTTTATTAACCGCTTTCGCAACCGCGATAGGGTTAGCTGACTGCAACGGCGTGATCGTTAGCATAACCCCTTCTCGATTATTAATTCTGACTGGAATGTCATACAAACTTTGTAGCCCTAGTTTTACCTCTGCCACATCCTTGAGACGAACAACCTGATTTCCATTTTGCTTCACGATGACTTTGGCGAATTCGTCAGCATTTTTAAGATAAGTATCTGACTTTACCGAATAGTTCCTTGTTGGTCCCCTCAAGGATCCAGCAGGAAAGTAGATGTTATTAGCGCCTACCGCTGTTTTAATATCAGACACCGAAACACCCATGCCCGCCATTTTTTCCGTATTCAACCAAATACGCATCGCATAGTTCGTCGAGCCTTTGACACCTACCCCACCGACACCTGATAGTTGCTGCAACACAGGTCGTACATATTGCATTAAATAATCTCTGACATCCAAGGCCTTCTTCTTATCATCAGTGAAGGCAATACCCATTAGCATGGAACCATCCTCACCGACAGACACAACAGGCATATCTGCATCTGCTGGTAAATCTTGAATGGAATCGGCTACCTTATCCCTGACTTGTGCAGCCTGTGCTTCGAGATCTCCACCTAAATAAAATTGAATAGTGATATTACTGCTGGATGTGGAACTACTTGATGAAATATATTTGATACCATCAACACCCGCCAATTGCGTTTCAATTACTTGCGTGACCTGACTTTCCATAAGGTCGGCACTCGCCCCTGAATAGGAGGTAGACACGGTGACAATCGGCATGACTTGCTTTGGAAAAAATAGGACTTCCAAGCGCAAAAAACCCATCACACCGACAACAGCGAGTAATAAACTCAATACAATTGCTAGTACCGGTTGCTCAATACAGATTTCAGAGAGCCTCATGCGTAACCTCTATTGACGTGGTGACTGAGAGACGGACGAATCCTGATGCCTGCCAGCATCATTCGCGAGCACATTGACTTGACTGCCATCCTGTAACTTTTGTTGTCCTAAAATAACAATCGTCGCCCCTTCTTTAATACCGCTTTTAATTTGTGCTTCACCGCCATGTCGAGTACCCAACTTAATGTAGACCTGGCTCACTTTGTTACCAACCACTTGAAAGACATAGTACCCTTTCACATCAGCTAATATGGCCTGATCTGGAACAACCAGTATGTTATTCTTTGTTCCGATCTCTTGATTCACCTTCACAAACATTCCCGGTAATAATATCTGATCCGGATTTGGCACAAGAGCTTGAACTGTCACAGAGCGCGTTGAATCATCCACGGTCGGTGATATAAAATTCACTGTTCCGGTGAAAGTATCGTCAGGAAAAGCTCGCACACTGATAGTGGCTCTCTGACCTTTCTTTAGGCTTGATAAATAGTTTTGCGGGATATCGTAATTAACTAACAGTTGAGTTTTGTTGACCAGCTTGACTAATGCGTTACCCGCGTTGATGTAATCACCAGCATTGTACTTAAACTCCCCTAAAACCCCAGAGAACGGTGCCTTAATACTCAACTGATCCAGATCAGCTTGTTTCTCAGCTAATTCAGCTTTTGTTGTTTCTAAATTCGCACGCTGATCATCTAATTCTTGACGGGAAATGTTAGCTATACCTTGAGCCGATAGCTGTTTGTAACGCTCGTATTTCTGTTGGGCAGATTTATACGAGGCCTGGGCCTTATTCACTTGTGCCTGAGCTTGTTGACTATCGAGTTGAGCAATCACATCACCTTCCACCAACATCTGCCCATTGCTGAAGTTAATTTGACTGATCTTACCATCCACAACGGGACTGATAGCGACAGCTTTCATGGCTGTCAGTGAACCCAATGCTGAAATGTATTGCGGAATACTAGCGAGCTTGGCTTTTCCAACACGAACGTTCCATACCACAGTTTCATTAGCTGCATATCCGACGATAACAAAACCGATAAACCAAAGCGCAAAAGCCCCTTGTACGAAACCACGCCAACGATACAGAAATCCATTTTTTTTCATATCAATCAGTCTGTTAAATAAAGATTTATTCAGTATAAGCAGATTAAACGGCGAATCCAAGGCAGACTGACTGAATACTGCCAAGAAAAACAGTTATTTATCCAGGTACTTGCATCTTAGTTGTAAAAAAATTATCCTGCGTTCAATCATAAGGATAAAACCATGCCAGAAGATATTTCACATAAACTCGTCATAGGCATTTCATCGCGGGCACTATTCGACCTAACCACCAGTAATACTATTTTTGAAGAACAAGGTATCGATAAATACCGTGAATACCAACTCGCTCATGAAAATGAAATTCTTTTACCTGGAAGTGGCTTCAACCTAGTTAAAAAACTACTGAATATCAACCAGTTTGGTGATTTTGCAGAGGTTATTCTCCTATCTAGAAATAGTGCTGATAGTGGATTAAGAATCTTCAACAGCATTGAGCACTATGATCTCGATATCAGCCGAGCAGCCTTTACCAATGGCAGTCGTCGTTACCCCTACATTAAAGCCTTCGGAGTCGATCTATTTCTGTCAACCAGTAAGGACGATGTCGTTCATACACTTAATCAGGGCAACGCTGCAGCCACTTTGTTACCCTCACCACCCAACCTACAAGAAGAAAATGACCAACTCCGTATTGCCTTCGATGGCGATGCAGTGATTTTCTCCGATGAAGCCGAGCGTATTTTCCAAAGCGTTGGTCTTGATGCCTTTCATCAAAGTGAACGTAACCGAGGACATGAACCTCTAGACAATGGCCCCTTCCAAGGATTCCTCATGGCACTGCATGACATTCAGCAACACTTTAGCCCAGAGGATTGTCCCATACGAACAGCATTGGTGACAGCACGATCAGCACCTGCACACGCACGTGTGATTAGAACCTTGAGGCAATGGGGTATTCGCATGGATGAAGCCTTCTTTCTGGGTGGCATCAAGAAAACTGAATTCCTCACCGCATTTAAAGCGGATATCTTTTTTGATGACCAACCCGGTCACATTGCCTCAGCCAGCGAACATGTCACAGCAGCACATGTTCCCCATGGCATCATGAACCCTTCATCCAAAGAAACTAAACAAGACTAAACTAAGGAAAGCACATGAGCACCATCAGCGGGCTAATTTGGATTGATCTTGAAATGACAGGACTCGATACCGACAAAGATCACATCATTGAGATAGCCACCATTGTCACAGACACCGAACTCAACATCATCGCAGAAGGCCCTGTCTGTGCGATTCACCAACCCGATAGCGTTCTCGAAGCAATGGATTCCTGGAACACACACCAACATCAACACTCTGGACTGTGGGAGCGCGTTCAACAGAGCGCTGTCACCGCAGAAGATGCAGAAAGCAAAACCTTGGCATTTTTGCAACAATACGTTGACCCTAAGACTTCGCCCATGTGTGGTAATACCATTTGCCAAGACCGTCGCTTCCTACACCGCGAAATGCCTACACTCGAGCAGTTTTTTCATTATCGTAATCTGGACGTTACTTCACTGAAAATTCTCGCACAACTGTGGGAACCCGATATGGCTAGTGATTACTGCAAAGTCTCTCAGCACCTAGCCCTACAAGATATTCGAGATTCCATCGATGAGCTTCGCTATTATCGACAACATTTTTTACGAAAGCCCTCATGATGTAACGATGACAGAAGAAGCTATACGTACATAAAGGCCTGATGAGTTAATCAGGACCGGAATTCACCCTATAATTTCGATAAGAACGTACAGTTTTTGGGATCCCCACAACAAGTCCCTTTTTTTGCTAACAGAAAAGCTCTATGTCGGCAGTTTTTCGCGATTTCAGCCAAAACCAAACCACTGAGAAATACAGTCGCTGTCGTTTCAGTCATCGCTGTATCTGTAAAACCACCCTCTGAAGATACCGCAGAAGCACTCATTAACAAACCGACAACACCAATCATACCAACACTTAATAAGGATTGAGACTTTTTCATATGAACTCCTCATAACTTATATAAAACCTAACATGAGTCGTTATAGTCCAAAAAAAACCCATAAGTGAGTTATTGAAATTTTTGTATTCTAGGCAACGAGTTACCACCACAAGCATGAGATAAAATCGATGCTTTTTAGTGAATACATCCTATCCTATCCCTGGCCTATTGAAAGCGTCACACCTTTCAAGATAGCTTGCTCCATAAACTACTCTATCGAATTATAAAGCCGACGTTTAAGCATGTTATATCGCCCGCCTGTCATCATTTAAAAGGCCCAAGTGCCATTAAGCCCATCACACATCAACTGCATGACGCCTTATCATCAAAACAATATCGCTACGTGATTCGGACTGATGTGAAATCCTATTATGCCTCAATTGATATCCCCATTTTACAAGCCATGATAACGGATCATTTTGATGATCCACGACTGGTGAAAATCCTGTGTGAGAGTATTGATGCACCGATCGATCGAGGGGGTTGGTTTGAACATCCTCAAACCGGTATTTTAGTGAGATCAGCATTATCGAGCTTTTTTGCAGCACTCTACCTTAAACCCTTAGATCGCTGTTTTGAAAATCGAGAGGATCTGTTTTATTGTCGTTATAACGATGACATCGTGATCTTATGTCAGACCAAGCGACAATACACCAAAGCCAAACGTCGGCTTAAAGACACGTTTAATAGGCTAAAATTATCTATAGCCCCCAAGAAAACACGTATGGGGTCAGTGAATAAAGGTTTTCATTTTTTAGGAATTCAGTTTACTGTGGCACGAACCACAGCTAACTCCGATCATCATGAACAACCTCAATCATCGGTCAAGGTCACATTACACCCACGATCGATACAACGTTCCATCGACAAACTAAGACTGAAGCAAGAAGAGCAGCGTTTACTCGAACGACAACGCTACTCCAGTGCAGATCATCCTGCTTACGTGCAAAGACACTGGTATCGATGGGCTAACTGGTGGCAAAGACAGCATGCATCCCTGTGTGGTGTCC
>MDTC01252246.1_pt1 | contig 16789 bp, 18 predicted proteins | sample 811181 | NCBI WGS metagenome assembly MDTC01 (sample SAMN05326644, study PRJNA326480) | marine metagenome | isolation source: seawater | place: Pacific Ocean: North | collected 2011 | reverse complement strand
TGGCGCAGTCAGGGAGCACTTGAATGTAGGCGAAGCAGTTCTATGTAGAATACAAGAGGTTGATGAAACTCATTCCGCTGTCGCTACAATGAAAGGTATGGGCCTTCGCAAATTAAAATCTGGATTGCTTGAAGAGATTCCTCCACATATTATTCCACAAGTCATTGGCAAGGGTGGTAGCATGCTACAAACTCTAAAGGATTTAGGACAGACACGAATTGTCGTAGGGCAAAATGGTCGAGTGTGGTTAGATGGTGACTATTCAGGTATGAGTAAAGTGCGGGCAGCCTTAAAGATGGTTCGTGAAACAGCACATTTACCGGGTTTGAAAGAACGCGTTAACGCGTTAACGGATGAGTGATTGAGAGTTAGGAAGTGAAAAAATGGGATATGGAGATTACCAATGTATGGACGAAAATGGCATCCGTGAAGACGGTCGAAAAGCCGATGAAATGCGCCCGGTTGAAATTGAATGTGGAGTTATTCCTGTAGCAGATGGAAGTGCCTATATCAAATGGGGTAAAAATGAAGCTATAGCTGCAGTTTATGGGCCCATGGAAGCCCACCCGCGTAAAATACAAAGACAGGACAGAGCAATTCTTGATGTACGCTACAACATGGCACCATTCAGTACATCTGATCGTATTCGGCCAGGATTCAATCGCAGAAGTCGTGAAATTAGTAAGGTGACTCGTGATGCACTGGAAAGTGTTGTGGATTTAGAATTGTACCCGCGAAGTAAGATTCGAGTTGAAATAGAAATTATCTGTGCTGAAGCAGGTACACGTTGCTGTGGTATCACTGCCGCAAGTGTTGCTCTCGCTGATGCAGGTATTCCTATGTCAGACATGGTTGTAAGTGTTGCAGCCGGGAAATGTAATGGAATTGTCCTGATGGATTTGAATAAACCAGAGGACAATTACGGTGAAGCTGATTTGCCGATGGGTATTCTTCCCATGACAGATGAATTGGTGTTTTTACAGATGGATGGAGATTTGAGTATGGAAGAATTTCAGCTGGCTTGGGATTATAATATCAAGGCCGCTCATGAGGTGCATGCTATCATGGTCGAGGCATTGAAAAAGAGGTATGGAGGTGATATCTGATGGCAATCCCAATAATTCCTAGCCTTTTGCGCAATAACTTAGCTGAACTCGCTGCAGATAACAAACGCCTCGATGGACGTTCACAATTCTCAGGCCGAGACATTGAGATTGAAATTGATTGCCTTCATAATGCAGAAGGGTCATGTAGAGTGCGAATGGGTGATACAATTGTTCTTGCAGGAGTTAAATTTCAGATCATGACGCCATATCCTGATCGTCCTACACAAGGTGGGCTGATGACAAGTGCAGAAATCCGTCCTGTTTGCGGCCCTAATTGGGAGCCAGGTCCACCTTCTGAAGAGAGTATCGAAATGGGCAGAGTAGTCGATCGTGGAATACGAGAGTCAGGCTGCATCGATACCAATGAGTTGTGTATTCTGCCTGGTGAAAAGGCTTGGCAAGTGATTTTGGACTTATTTGCAGTTAGTGACGATGGGAATATGTTCGATGCATTTGCTTTGGCTGCGATAGCAGCACTTCGAACAGCGATTGTACCTGCGGAAAAATTCGATGTCGGGGAGGACTACAAATTACCAGTTAATGGCACACCAATCATGGCCTCATATAACAAGGTGGGTGGACGATTTGTATACGATGCCAATAAGCGTGAAGAGCTTGGTGGTGACGAGAGAATTCACATTACATTAGGTGATGAAGGGCATGTACATTCATTACAAAAGGGTCTTAGAGGAGTGTTCACCGCGGAGGAATTCACCGAGATAATGGATAACGCCCAGATTAGGTGTCAGGAACTTCGTCAAATGGTGCATGAATTGGAGGGATCAAAGTGAGTAAGCGGACACAGAAAACTGGTGCAACAGCAAGATTTGGTAGCCGATACGGTGTCAGTGTTAGACGCCGGGCAGGGGCTGCAATTTCAAAGCTCAAGCGTGCATACACATGTCCAGTATGTCAATATGCCAAGGTCAAGCGCCAAGCCAGTGGTATTTGGGCTTGCAAGAAATGTGGTCACACATTTGCAGGTGGTGTTTGGGAACCTTTTACTAGGGCAAGCGACGCAAATAATAGAATCGTTAGGCGTGGTCTTGAAGGAGCAACTGCAACAGATATGGCAGTAATTGCAACCCAAAAAGCAATTGAATTCGAGCGCGCTCAAGCGGAGGCTGAAGAGCGTGGTAACGAAGAAGAATGAGTCTTGGTCAATGGCCATTTCGATAGACACTATTTGCGTCAACTCACTTGCTGCAAGTCTTGCTTGTGAAGATGTGATTCATAAGTCTAAAGGCTCTTCCCTTAACATCAAATTGGCCGGTTTCACATCATCAGAATTACGCGCAAAATACAACTCAACACTACGTTCAATACGAGCGGCAGTTGATGTTTTAGATGGAGTTGTGGGATAAATGGAACAGGGTTTAGAAAATATTGTGCAAGAGTTACAGATGGTGTCACAGCAACTGGTTTCAGTACAGACACAGGTGAAAGAATTGCAGGGGACTATTGATCATTTAAAACTACAGAATCCCGAAAATGCGGTTTTCCAGCAAATTGGTCCACTACTTGTACAGGTCGATGATGTCGAAAAACTTGTAGCAAGTCTTACTGAAACAACTGCACAGTTGAATGAGCATGCGAACAAATTAACATCACGCGAAAAGGAACTACGCGTTTCATATGAATCAGCAGTGCAGAAATTTGAGAGTATGTAGGTGTAGTTGTGACGCGAAACCGCAATGAGGATTTACGCGAGTTAGATGTTTGGATTGCTCGGAATCTAAAAGCAGGTCCGTTGGCAATACTTACTCACAGAAATGGCGATATGGATACAATCGGTTCTGCTTGTGCTATGCAAAGGATAATTGGTACAAATACGAGGGCCTGCGGAATACATATCTCGACTATTGCGCGTGAAATACTAAAGCAAACTAAAACAGATTTTATGTTATTAGATTCTGAGAATCCGCAGTGGCCGCGAACACTTTCAGGCGTAATAATTGTAGATGCGGCGGGCCCATCACAACCCGGAATTTCAATTCCAGATGTCCCAAAATGCATAATTGATCACCATGCGGCGAGCGAACCCTTCAACATCAATAATGGTGATTTGGAAATACGTTGGGATACCTGTTCGACAGCGGAAATAGTGCTCGCTTGGGCCGAGAAATATGCGCCAGAACGAATTGATGATGAAGCCAGAAATTTACTACTTGCAGGAATAATTACTGATACGGGGCGATTCCGACATGCCGATTCACATGCACTATCATCAGCAAGCCGATTGGTTGTTGGTGCAGAAATAGATTTCAGCAATTTCATCGATAGCATGGAAAAAATTGAACTTAATAACTCTCAAAAGAGTGCAATTGCAAAGGCTCTTTCTCGAGTACAAACAATTGATGCAGGGGGTTTCTTCCTGTCACACACTCGTGCCAGTACAAATGAAGGAGTTGTCGCTCGCTCACTAATTTCAGCTGGAGCAGATGTCGCACTGGTTTCTCGAAATCTCAAAGGTTCGACAAGATTGACTGCACGCGCATCATACACAGCGACAAAAAAGGGCCTAAACTTGGGTGAAATGATGCGTAGCATGGTGAAACGAAGTGGCGGAGAAGGTGGAGGTCATGCGGGTGCCGCTGGATGGACTGGTAGTATTGACCAAGTAGATGCAACATCTGGATTCATTGGATTACTGATGGATATTAGGGGGTTGGAAAATGATTGATCCTCGAATAGTTGTAGAAGTGGTGCAAAAGGGTGATGACTATTCCTCTTTGCTTGAGGATTCCCATAGTGCCCTAGTAACGGCTGAGTTCGCGCTTGCTGCCGGTTTGGATAACGTTATTTCCCAACTTACTTCAGAATTGGGCGAAGCGGAATTAGAATTTTTGTTGTTCAGAAAATCTCAGATGAACAATGATGCTGCACTGGCATCTGAGCATCTAACTAACGCCCTAAATCATAGTCGCAATCAGTCAAATCGTTCCCATCTTCTTGAAGCCCGGATACGTATGGAATGGGGGCTTCTTAGGTACAGCCAAGGTGAAGAGGTAGAGGCTGGAGTTGACTTGCGCTGGGCAGTAGAACGTCTTGGCGCTTTGAATGAAGGCCATCCATGGCATGGGCTGGCACTTCTAAACATGGCAACATGGCACACGAACAGGGGTGAATATGGGATGGCTCTTGCGATGTATTCGGAGATTAGACGAGAAAGTCCTCATTCTGTCGAAATAATCGCAATTTCTAGGCGAAGAGCCGCAGAATTATTCATGCAAAAAAATCACAATTACACGGCCCTGAGGAATTTATGGGTTGCACATCATGGTTTTAGGGACTGCAAAATGAAAGAAGAGGCAATAGAATCAGGATTGCATTGGATTGACGTGGGACTTGAACATGTTTCTGATAATGCCGCAACCATGGAACAGGCAATCACCAATGCTTCGCCAAGATCTATTGGGGAAAAATTCCCTAACGTGGCAATCAATAGAGATGACCTGCGATATATGGTAGATTGGTTAAATGAACAGGAGTGTGCGGACGAAACTGGATTGCTGGATGAAGCTATTCAGACTCTCCAATCATGATTCGAAAATTGTCGTAATTCATCGAGGCTCCATGCAAGAGGATTTGGTGGCTTTAAACACCAACCAACCTCATCTATTTTGTCATCATTGGATGGCCATGGAAATGGATTTGAATCATCATCAGTCACAACTAAAACGACATCTCCGCCGCCTTCTGCGAGGTCGATTGCTACATCTACAGCAGTCCCCAGCAGTCCGGTTTCTTCATACACCTCACGCAATGCAGCCATGGAACTATTCTCGCCATCTTCTACCCACCCACCTGGAAGCTCCCAACCCCGTTCATGATGGCGAACCATTAACCAACAAGCGTCATCGTCATCGATACATATGGCGCTATGATTTTTCGGGATAACCCACGCAACAACCCATTTTCTCCGTTCAGCTATCATGGAATAATCACATCATCCTTTTCTTCGAGGGCCAATTTACTTGCTTCCAGGTACTCTTTAGCCCACATTTCACCACTTGTCACTAGGCGTCTTGACAGGAAGAAAGCAGATGAAAAATCCCCATTTTTCAGCATATTTTCCAACCTCCTTTCGTCGCCACTTTGATCCACATGTACCTCCTCATTACTTGCACCAGTATCGATAACAGAATCCGAAAATCTTGTGGAAAGTTTTTCCATAGTTACGAGGAAATCCTTCCTTACTGAAATCTCTGGACGCGACCAAGCAACACTCGAATTGCCATCAAAATGGCTTTCCATTCGTTCTTTGAAATCATCTCTGACTGTCAAATGACCTGCATATGATTGTGCTTGATCATAACATAGCCAAGCTTGGTCATAATCACCCATTCTTTCATGAGCACGGCCCAAATTGGTCCACATTTCATAGTTCTGTGGCCTATGTGAGAGGAGGACTTTACCTAGGTGGATACAAACATCGCTCCCGGCGATATCCCATAACCGCTCCAATCTTCTTCCAAATAAAACATTACATCTTGGATCTGAAAGATCTAGTTTTAGAAATCTCTCAACAAACGAGTCTACCTCAGATGCATCGAATGATTGAATCCAGATATCTGAATCCAAGTGATCATTTTGCAATGCTGCGTTCAACAGTTCGCTTCCAACATCCAGAAGTGACACATCCTCCAACTGGGAAACGTATTCGGGGTCTCGGCCTAAAACTGCGAATAAATCACTTAGGAGAGCACGGATTCCAATATCATCGGCTAACAGCACCTTGATTTTAGCAAGCATCCGCCAGTTTTCTGGATGAGTAAAATCGTGCAGCAATGCTTGCCGCGCATTTTGCTCTGCCCATTGTATATTGACTGAAAATTCACCCTCGCCTTGGTTGGATAGTCGAAGAAATTTCTCAGCCTGAGATCTGTGTCTGTCACCAAGACTTCTACGAGGATGCTGCAGTCGTTGGCTGAGACTTTCTCCCATTCTATCACCTACTGCACAGATTTGTAGGGGCTACTATCTATATCTGGGCCTAGGGTTGCATCTATCCCAATTTTGGACGTGGTCCCGTCGTCATTACGTGATGGGTCGAGACTACTGCCCTTCTGATTTGAGAGAATTACTGTATCTTTATCCGGCTGCCACCTTGTCATCAGAGCCCATTCGACACGTACTGGGTCGCTAACATCGATATCTGTATCAACAATAGTCACCATTTTCATACTTCGGTGTCCGTTTAATGCTGCGTTAATAGCATCCTTCCCGTCACTTTGTTTAGTTGGAATGATACTCACCACTGCAGAAAGCCAACCACACCCTCCCTCTGTCATGTGGACATCATTGCACATTACAACCTTTGAAACCGCATTCTTGATTGTTGGTGCACGTGGAAGTCCCATGAGGGCCTTATGCTCTGCCTCGGCAGGAATTAACGCGTGGAAAATCGGTGAATTTCTATGATGCACGCTGTGGATCTCAAAAACGGGTTCATTACGCTCGTCATCCAGGGTACCTGTGATATCGACATATGGTCCTTCCACGTCATCCTCCGTTGTGATTATTGCTGTCATGGCATATTCAGCATCAGCTGGTACTGCAATACCGTTAGGTAGTTCCACCATTTCTAGCGGTTTCCCGTAAAATCGCTTATGCAATGATGAGGCGATAGTCAATTCATCGATGTGGTTGTCAAAGGACATCGCAGCAGCAAGTAAGACTACTGGGTCTGGGCCATTTACAATTGCAATTGGAATTGTATCACCATTGGCTCGTGCTGTGTCAAGCATTGTTCTCAAATGTCTAGGGACAAGCCTCGCTACAACGTGATTATCATCACGTAAAAATTGGCGGTGGAAAGAAACATTTCGCTGCCCCTGGTATTCAGCAATTACAATGCTAGCAGACATGTAGCGGCCTCTATCCTCTCTGTAGTGGTGCGGAATTGGAAGTTTGGTTAATTGGACAGGACGCATCTCATTTTCTAGTACAGGACCAGTTTCAACAATTAGTGGTTCAATCGGTGTCTCCATCGCTTCACCGAGGGTATCAATGAGTTCACCAGGTGTGATACTAAGTGAGGAGCACAATTGCGCCCTTGATAGGACATTGACTGCAGCTGAATGCCCATCAGTTTCAGCAATATTTGCCACAATCATCTCGTGACCCCTCTCGCATGACAAATCAAACAGCTCATGAATACAGGATATTGGAGCAATTGGTTCGTAAGCGCCATGCAGAAAATTTCGGAATGCCATACCATGGCGCCAGCAACGATATCGTATCTAAATTGGGGGTAACTGAACACGAAAATAGCCATTCCATCAAATCAATCTGCTGGCCATGTTATCTATTTGCCACCCGTCATGCTCATATACGAACGGAGGGTCGGCGGGTTGCTCCGTAGGAGGGTATTGCACATGGGTCGCGGTTTGTTTTCAGGTCCAAAGATGAAATCGGACCGTTTAAAGTTCCGATGGAAAGATCGCGGATTCAAGAAGCGTCAGGAAAAGCGACGTCAAGGTGGCGTGCTGAAACACGACCCACTTCAAGGCAGTGCACAGGCTAAGGGAATTGTTGTTGAGAAGGTAGGTGTTGAAGCCAAGCAGCCTAATTCTGGAATTAGGAAAGCCGTTAAAATCAGCCTAATTCGCAGCGGTAACAAATTGACTGCCTTCGCCCCTGGAGATGGTGCAATCAACTTCATTGATGAGCATGATGAAGTCATGGTCGAAGGAATCGGTGGACGTATGGGACGGTCCTATGGAGACATCCCAGGTATCCGATACAAAGTCATCCAAGTAAACGGTGTATCTCTTGATGAGATGGTTCGCGGTAGAAAGGAAAAGCCAGTTCGCTGAGGTTGTCACGATGTCTGAAGAAGAAGTGGTTGAAAATCAACAGGTAGAAGAGCCCGAGAATCACCCTATTGCAGGAATTGGGACACTTGTTTTTGGTAAGTGGGATGCAAGCGAAGTCACTTGTTTGGATCCAGGTATAGCGCCATATGTCAACCTCCAGACTGTTGGTACACCGCATTCTGGCGGCAGGCATGCAAATGCTTGGATGGGCAAGGCAAAGTTGAGTGTAGTTGAGCGGTTCATTAATGGCCTGATGCGCAAAGGTAAGAATGGTGGTAAGAAACAGCATGCAGCTAAAGCGTTTGAGAATGCTCTAGATATCATCCACAGTCGGACTGATGAAAATCCCCTTCAAGCAGTTGTAGATGCAATAACCAATGCTGCTCCTATGGAAGAAGTTACACGGATCAAGTTTGGTGCAGTATCTCAGCCGAAAGCGGTAGATAGTGCCCCTAGCCGTCGTTTGGATATTGCGATTCGAAATTTGTGTGCAGGTAGCGTAAATGCAACATACAAGACAACTCGAACGCTTACTGATGGCATTGTAAATGAATTGATGAAAGCCAAAGATGGGGACGTAGCATCGTTTGCTGTTGCCAAGAAGGAAGAGATTCAGCGTATTGCTGCATCTGCACGTTGATTTCCATCTACGCGCATACGCGACAGGCGCATTTATCAACCATGTTCAGGTCGCCGGGCCACTGAGGTGTCAATATGGGCCGTAAAGAAGATAACATTGCAAAGGCAACAGAAGTGATGCACATTCGAGATCAAATTCGAAACTTGTGCATTGCTGCTCACATTGACCATGGTAAGACTACACTTTCAGACAATCTGATTGCTGGTGCAGGTATGATGTCTGAGGACTTGGCAGGTAAATCTAGAGTTCTGGACTTCGATGAGCAAGAGTCTGCTCGCGGAATTACAATCAATGCTGCAAGCGCATCAATGGTGCACGGCGTTGAAGGCACTGATTACCTAATCAATCTAATCGACACACCTGGACACGTAGATTTTGGTGGAGATGTTACTCGTGCCATGCGTGCTGTTGACGGATGTTTTATTTTGGCATGTGCCGTTGAAGGACCTATGCCACAGACTGAAACAGTTGTACGCCAAGCGCTGAAGGAGAAAGTTAAGCCAGTTCTATTCATTAACAAGGTTGATCGTTTGATTAACGAACTGCAGGTAACACCTGAAGATATGCAACAAAGGTTCATGGGCACAATAGCCAAAGTGAACAAACTGATTAAGCAATTCGCTCCAGAGGAGTTCAAAAAATCATGGCAAGTAAGTGTTGGTGATGGTACGGTGGCCTTTGGATCAGCATACCACAACTGGGGTATAACGGTCCCTTACATGCAAAAATCGGGTATCAGTTTCAAGGATATATTTGATTACTGCAATAATGAGAATCAGAAAGAATTAGCCAAGAAGGCACCAGTACACGAAGTGTTGCTAGATATGGCTGTAACCAAACTCCCGAATCCTGTAGAGGCCCAAGTTTACAGAATCCCCAATATCTGGACTGGTGATTTAGATTCACCTGAAGGTAAAGCTATGATGACATGTGATGCCAAAGGCCCTCTTGCAATGATGATAACAAAAATTTGGATGGACCCCCATGCAGGCGAAGTAGCAGTCGGCAGAATTTATTCTGGTTCTATCAATCACGGAGAGTCTGTTTGGGCCATTGGAGCAAGCAAGGCAGAGCGCGTTCAACAAGTTAGTATGATGGTTGGCGGTGATAGAATCGCAGTACCCACTGTGGTGGCCGGTAACATCGCAGCAGTTACTGGAATTCGGTCAGCAGCAGCAGGTGTAACTGTAACCACCGACAAAGATCTAACTCCTTATGAAGCAATACGCCACTACTCAGAACCAGTTGTTACAGTTGCGGTTGAACCACAATCGATGAAGGATTTACCGAAATTTATCGACGCCCTTCGCTCACTAGCAAAGGCGGATGCATCTCTTCAAGTTACAACCAATCAGGAAACCGGTGAGGCACTACTTGCTGGTATGGGTGAGTTGCATCTTGAAATTACAACATATCGAATTGAAGAGGAACAAAATATCAAGGTCAAGGTCAGCGAGCCAATCGTCGTATATCGTGAGTCAATTAACGGAAATAATGTTGACCGTTCCTTTGAGGGGAAGTCACCAAATCGTCACAATCGTTTCTACATAGAGGTTGAATCACTACCGCAAAACGTAGTTGATGCACTCCGTTCTGGAGATGTGCGCGAAGGTACTGTACGGCAGAAAGACCAAAAGGAGATCGCGAAACAATTTGCAGAATTAGGCATGGACAAGGATATGATGAGCAAGGTGTATGCCGTCCATGGCACAAACGTATTCATCAATGGAACCAAGGGTATCCAAGGGCTCCACGAAACCCGTGAATTGCTCATTGAGGGTTTCAATGAAGTTTGCAAGTCTGGTCCACTTGCTGGTGAACCAGCAATGGGTATGCTAGTGCGTTTAACAGATGCCAAGTTGCACGAAGATGCTATCCACAGGGGGCCTGCACAAACAATTCCAGCAATGCGCAATGCAATGCGTGGTGCTATGGTGCGGGCAGGAACAACAATCATGGAACCAATGCAAAAATTATTCGTATCAGTCCCTAATGAATGGCTTGGAGGAGTTACGAGAGAAGTCACGCAGCGCCGTGGTGTAATTGAAGACATGCCAGCTGATGGAGAAACAACGACAGTTGTTGGTACTGTGCCTGTTGCAGAGAGTTTCGGATTCTCGAATGACATTCGCGCTGCTTCCCAGGGTCGTGCTATATGGAATAGCGAGAATTCGGGCTTCGAAGAACTCCCACGTATGCTTTTGGAAAAGGTCGTTGGAGATATCCGAATTCGAAAGGGTATGAAACCAGAAATACCTGGGGAATCGTATTACTCAGACTGATTATGATATCCTGACCATTTGGAAATCCGTTAATTCCCTAAGTATCCTCAAATTATCTTTTTGGGGCAGTCGGTTTAGACACTTATGGGCTTCTGAATGATGTTTCAACGCCATTTTCCTGGCATGGTCAATCGAGCCGACATCCACGAGTTCCTTCAGCACTGTGTCGAGTACTTCCCGATCAGTATCAGTAACTCCACTACCGAAAACTTCGTTGAAATTAGATAATTTGTCACCATCTTGCTGGAGTGCATGGATAGCGATAAGTGTCTGTTTGCCCTCAATGATATCGCTACAGGCGGGTTTACCAAGTGTTTCACTGTCACCAGTAGCATCAATCAAATCGTCCATTAATTGGAAACAAAGTCCTACATGTTCACCCCATTCTGCCATAATATTGACGATGTCTTTGTCGGCACCTGAAAGCAGGGCCCCGGTTCTTGCACATGTGGTAAACATAGCTGCTGTTTTACCACTTATCATTTGTAAATATTCAGCTTCGGTAACAATATCACGATCTTCAAATGACATGTCCAATTGTTGCCCTTCGCTAACCTTCCTGACCATACCACCAACTATGCGGACAAGGTCGCGGAAATGTAAATCATCAAAATGGGGCGATTCAGCGAGAACTTCGAACGCAACAGCAAGCATTGCGTCGCCCGCATTTATTGCTGTGGGGTGGTCGAAAGCGACGTGTACAGCAGGCCTACCGCGCCTCACAGGGTCATTATCCATAATATCGTCATGCACGAGTGTGAAGTTATGAATGATCTCGATTGCAGCACCCAAATCATATAGCCCGTCGTGGGCATTTCCAACAGAGTCTGCAACAAGCCATGGTAATATTGCCCGTAGCCGTTTCCCTCCTCCCCCAAATAGGTGTAACATAGCATCTCGCAATCTTTGATTGGCGGTTTTTGACAATGCTGCATTTATTCGGTCTTCAACGCAATTTTTGTGCGATTTGAGGGCTACAAGAAACCCTTCATCTGAACTAGAGGACATAGAATCGCCACTCATCCCAACCTCTCCATAGTCGCGTACCAGAGTGTCGGACATTTCAGGAAGATTGTCAAGGTTCCCCCACCACTCTGTCAGAATATTTTCAGCTATTAGACGGAACCATGGTGCTATAATTTCCCCCTGGCCAACATCATCTTCCAGCCAAACTGCCAAATCTTCTTCACCAACCCACTTTGTTTCAGCAATTTCATTAGGGTTTGCCTCGAAGGAGAAATTTGGTGGTGCCCGAGCAAATAGGATGTGGTCCAACTCATATTCAGTCCAACCATCACCCGACTTTGCTCTGTATAACATTCGTGTGATAAAATGTATATCGCTAAGAGAAAATGTATTCGTATCAATACCCATTTCTTGCTCCATCTTTCGAATTGCAGCGATTATGGCCCCACTACCTAGCTCAGATGAATCATTTTCATTCCTGTCTGCAAGTGGATGGCTGCAAACAGTATTAGCCCATACATTCGGAAATGTGATTTTGTCGGCTGCACGTTTTTGTAACAGTAACCGATCACTATCATCGAATATCAAAATAGAAAATGCGCGATGCAGTACTCCTTCACCTCGATGGGCATCGACCTTACTCATTGAACCAACTTCGTTATCAGAAGTATCAACGAGAATCACTCGTTCAGACATCATCGAAACTTGTTCAGAATCATACCCAAGTTCAATCAAATCCCCCAAGTCGACTTGTTTTGTGCCCATGTTGGTTGCGAACGAGAGACGTCTCATGAAGGAGCCGGTCGGTAAATTTCATGCTTTGGAAATGATTTTTGTCCCTGTGGTTACCCCAGATTCAACAATATCGAGAATCAATTCAGGACTTCCTCCGTAGACGAACCACACGTGCTCTACGACATCGGCAATTTTAGCCGCAATTTCCGCTTTGAGAAATATTCCTCCAGTGACATCTATAGTTTCATTGTGCACACCATTAATTCCTAATTCAGGATTCCATACAGTGATTAAATCACCATTTTTTCCTGGTTCAGTGAGTATCCCTGGTTCATCCATGGCGAAAATACAGTGGGTCACGTCCGTGAGTTCTGTGGCAATTCTGTACATCAGATGATCTCCAGAAAGAATCCCGAATTTAGTTGGCTCTGAGCAATTTACCACGTCACCAAATGTAAGATGAATCACATATTTCCCCTCACTCTCCTCGGGATTTAATGCAAATATGTCGATATCTCCTGCGAAATCCGCGCCCGAATTGAGTGCAAAATCACGAGGTTCGTGTGTGATAATTAACAACTCCTTCACATCTTCTTTACCAACCCGTGAAGCAGCCTCTGATAGATGGTCATGAACCAATGAATTCAAGCAATTCATCTGTTTACGAACTACATCTACACCTTCAATCTGATTAATTCCTGATTCCGATAAGTCGCCTAGATATCCCTCATTCAAGCGATAGTGTTTCGCATCTATATGACCGAACGAACCTGCACCATGCACGATGATCACTTCATGACCAGCATATGCCAATTTGACCGCGCATTCTGATAATGATGCTATCATTTCTCGTCGAGCGATACAATGTGCAGATTTTTCGGTGATAACACCACCTCCCCACTTCAGCACAATACGGCCCATGGAATATCGAATCGATGGTCATTCAAAGTGATGATGGCTATTCATTATCTATGAGAGCAAGTCTGTCGGTGCATGGGCAAACCGACATTAGATGAATTCCGTCGCTGGCTGCAGAGTGAGATTCGGTCTCTGGAGAGTGCCGAATCAACAAGCGATTCTGAAATGAGGCAATTACAACTTGACCTTGCTTTGCAAGAAGCTATGTCATTCCAAGCAGCGTGGGATATCCGAAAAGAAGCAGAGATTCAGCCCGTCGTTCAAGAGCGTGCTGTTAGGCTGATTTCTAGTGCACCTGCAGTTGATATGATGGCAACATCTGGTACTTGTCCGAACTGCGAGGCAATGCTGGCACCTGATCTTGACTTCTGTGATAAGTGCGGTCAGAAGTTCTAATCATTCTTCTTCAGCGGCGGCTTCTTCTTCTGTGATCCAACGGTCGAGACATTCCGCTAATTCTGGGTGATCTTCGTCTACTAATGAGCAGTACCTTGCTTCGACCTCTTCAGTTAGGTAGACGGTTGTTCCTGCGTGATAAATCGTATCCCCATTTGCTTCCATTTGTATGCAGTCAACTTCGACAATTCTAGGGCGATTATTATGAATATACCCAGCATTTGCTGCAGCAGTGATTGTTTTTGAAAGATGAACATGCTTGCGATCCCCTGGCTTAATTCCATGTTCAATCAGAACAATTGACTCTTCCGCCGAGCAGGGGAAATAGAGTAACTCCGGAATATCATCAGTTGGTAGATCTAATTCGATTTCGACTGTGTGTGCATACGTTGCCCGCACCATGTCTCCACGAACATCATATCGTCCCTTTGTACATGTTTCGCTAACGGCTCGAATATGATGCGGTCTCAACCAATGCATTCTCCTGTCTCTGTCGCGTAGGGCCTCGACCATTTCGCGAATGTCTACCCAACCATTCAAATCCATATCGAGATCGAATTTTTCAGGGAAATGCCGCAAAATTCCGGCCATCCTCCGACCTAAAATGTCTCGTTCTCTATCGCTCATGATAAATTTTCCCTCTTCATTACAAGCAGGGCAATTATGTCCATCGAAGAATCCATGTGACTTACAATCTCTAATCATCATCCCTCGGAACAACCCTCTATTCATAATTGGTTCTATTCAGCATTAATCAGATAGGGCATGATTATGGAGGCGCTTTGCATCCCAGTTGCATGCGTGCAGTGCTCGTTGGCTACTGCCGAACTCCGTTTCATCGCGCACATCGAGGTGATCTTCGTGAAACTAGACCTGAAGATATGGCCGCTACAGTTGTCAGAGGACTTCTAGAACGTACGAAAATTAGTCCAGACACCATCGAGGATTTGCTGATTGGATGTGCATATCCAGAGGGTGAGCAGGGCCTGAACATTGGTCGTATGACAACCTATCTAGCAGGCTTACCGGATTCTGTTCCAGGTATGACAACCAACCGTTTGTGTGGTTCGTCAATGCAGGTTATTCACACTGCTGCCGGGTCCATATCGATGGGTTCAGGAGAGGCATTCATCTGTGCAGGTGTAGAGACTATGTCGCGTGTTATGCGCGGTGGGTTTAATCGGGACTTACATCCGCAAATCGAGGAACAATATCCAGCTGCATACATAGGCATGGGTACTACCGCAGAGAACCTTGCAATATCTCACAATATTTCGCGCGGACAACAAGAGGAATTTGCTGCTAATAGCCATCATAAAGCAATACATGCTACAAGGTCCGGTTTTCTGAAAGATGAGATTGTGAATGTTGGTGAAGTGACCCTCGATGGTTGCATGCGCGAGCCGGATTTAGAAAAAATGTCTCAGCTCAAGCCAGCATTCAGTGATGATGGGACCGTTACCGCCGCTACGAGTTCGCCTTTGACCGACGGAGCTGCTGGCATTCTTGTGTGTAGCGAAGATTTTGCTTTGCAGCACGGACTGGAACCTATTGCCTCAATAGTCAGTACTGCCGTTGCAGGCGTGCCACCTGAAATCATGGGATATGGGCCAGTTCCAGCATCAAAAAAAGCCCTCAAGCGTTCTGGATTGACACTTGATGATATGAGTATTATAGAACTGAATGAGGCATTTAGTGCACAGTCACTTGCTTGTCTTCAGGATATGTCTGTAGACCCTGAAGATGAACGCCTGAACATTGACGGCGGAGCACTAGCCATTGGACACCCACTTGGAGCGAGTGGATGCCGAATTGTTGGAAAAGCAAGCGATTTACTATCGAGATTGCAGGGGGAATATGCTCTGGCAACCATGTGCATCGGTGGTGGAATGGGCATATCTACAGTACTTGAGCGCTGGAATTAGCACCCAATATCCTGATATGTTTGACCTAATGCGGTGCATGGGTTTTGGGATACGCGAGGGTCGCCGCCAAGCCAAAGAGAATTTATCTCATTCAGAGGGAGGAGATTGTACAAGATGCGGAGGGGATGCCGTTGCTTCGTCAATTCCCGGTTACCTTCAATGTGCCAAATGTGGCTACGAATGGCCCGATCCAGAAGCAAAAATTGCAAAATCAGGCCCACGTGATTCAATATCACGTGATGTTGAGCGCCTAGAGGAATTTAAACGTGAGATGTCAAGTGGTCAAGGCCTCGCTAGAGTCCTTGGTGTTGATGATAGTCTCAGCAACGAGCAAAAAGATTCTCTAAATAGGCTCCAAGATAAATGGATGACTGGGATGCAAGGGCAATACAATGCTGCAGAAGATGAGCGTAAGCCACTAATGATTTCCTTTGATGATGATGACAATTTGTTGGAAACGCAAGTAGGTTCAATTCACCTCGTCGATAACTTGTTTGATGGTGGTGAAGAAATTCGAGTCGAATACCCAGGTCTAGGGACTGAATTCTACGTGATTAATGATGATGATTCACTAGGATGGAAAAGAGGTAGAAGCCTTGAAGAAACAACAAGGAATATTGCGTCAATAATCAACAGATCCAGTAAATTAGTACATGCGTATGCAGAGGGAAACAGTGTGGTTTTAGAACTCAGAGATGTCAATTTAGATTCTGATTCACTGGTCATATATGTCGATGACCCCGGTGGAAAGAATATGACAGTGGAACGTCTTGGAGTTATTCTCGATCCCGATGAGGTACAGGTTTACCAAGACTATCATCAAGTGATAAAAATCGCGCTAGCTGATGGAATTATTACTCCGAGTGAGGATCAATTGCTTTGGGCTATGCGCCAAAATTTAGGTATATCAGATGAAGATCACGTTAGAATTGTTCTAGACCTCTTTGGAGACAGCGCAGTGAAAGAGTGTCCCAACTGCGGAATAAATGCTCCAAGAAAT
>MDTC01245736.1_pt1 | contig 16790 bp, 16 predicted proteins | sample 811181 | NCBI WGS metagenome assembly MDTC01 (sample SAMN05326644, study PRJNA326480) | marine metagenome | isolation source: seawater | place: Pacific Ocean: North | collected 2011 | reverse complement strand
TCCGGCTGTAAACATAAAATGATTATTTTTCTTTGGAGTTAAATGATAGTCAAATTGTGCTCTACCTATCTTAATACCATCATCAATTCTTTTGAGATACTGCTTAACATCTGATCTTACTTGAGCAGGGAAAACGTCTAAAGGGGGAAACCGTAAATCATCAAAATTATCTGCAATAGAGTATTTAAGGTTACTTGAAAAAAAGAGATTATCCTTAATTACATATTCAAAATTATTTTCAAAAAGAATTGCGCCCTTAAAAAACTCTTCCCTAGAAGCCAAGAAAGGTCTAAAAACAAAATTATTAGTAGAAGTTAACTTTGAAGTTTTCTCTCTTTCATATATCAGTCTAGATTCATTACTAAAACTTTCATCGATTTCAGAAATCACTAACAAATCTGCAATTTTAAGGTCTGTTTTAATGTCCTTATTGATGTCAGAATCAGAGGATGCTGCAAAGATTATTTCTTCTATTACATCTAGATTGGGATGTATTGATTGTGTTAGCTCCAGACCCAAAGATTCTGAGGTTTCAACAATTTTATTGACTCCAATTCCATTTTTTTCAAGATTTTTTATTAACTTTTTGTAATTATCTGCACCTTCGTTTATCTTTGCCGGTTGATAGTTATATCTTTTTAGTGATGATAAAGGGTTATTTTTGTAAGAAAACCTAAATGATATAGTGTTACCTCTCTCAAATGATAAGCCCAAATTAAAATTACTATTTGAAATAAAATCTAGGCCCAATGAATACTGACTTTCGGGAATATCATACTCAATATTGCCCGAAGTTAGAGTTGTATCATGCTCAAACTTTAATAATATATTATCTTTGAGAAGATATGAGATACCAAAAAAAGGTGAAGAAGTTTCTCCAGAAAAATATCTTCCTGGCTGGAATGATCCAGTATCACCTAAACCATCTTCAACTTGTGCCCTATTCTTAAATCTATTATCTAAATATCCTAATGGATTCTTAAATTGATATTTAGAGCCATCATAAGCACCCCAACCAATACCAAAATGCATATCAAAATTACCAATCCCATAACTACCGACAATATACTCTGATCCATAAAGACCAGTTCCAGCAATATCATTAATGCCAACTGCAACAGCAGGCAGTATGCCTTCTTCTTTTAATCTAACTTTAAAATTGAATCCTTTATCCTTATAATCTTGATTAAAGCCAGATCCAGGATAAGGCTTTCCTTGAATATTTGTATAAAAAAAAGATGCTTCCAGCCAGTCATATGGATTTGAAGTAAAAGTTATCTTTTGGTCAGGGTTTCCATCATAAATGGTAATACCATGGACTGAGCTGTTGAAGAATCTAGCTGTTGGCATATTAACAAGTCCAACATTTCCGTGATTATTGAAAGAATTATAAGAAAAGCTATCGGTCAATACTTTATTAATATTAAAAAATAGAAACGTAATTAAAAAAAAATTTAAGAACCGCACACACCTTCTCTCTTAGTTATTTGATAGATTTTCAATCGCAGAAGCAGAAAAAGCTAAATTAGATAAAATTTGAGTTACTGGAGTAATTACTTCCAAAAGTGGTGAATTAATTAAAATTTCTCTTGGAACTATAATTGTATCTCCTGGCTCAAGAGGAATATTATTTACAAATATATTTCGACTCACTTTGGAAGAGCTGCCATCAGCTTTTATGACGTATATATTTTTCTTATCTGCAAATTCTTTATAACCACCTGCTAGATCAATTGCATCTTGAGCTTTCATATTTTTATTAAAAATCATAGCTGAGGGATTTAGAACCTCTCCAAAAACAGAAACTGAGTTTGGAGTAACAGGAACAAAAATTGAATCTCCATCGTTTAAAATTGTTGAAAGCGAGCCTTGTGAATTTGGAACAAATGATCCCGTGATTCTTCCCAAAAATTTCTCATTAATTTCAGGTATCAACGAAATTAAAAAGCTTAGATCATTTTCATTATCAAGCTTTTGCGAATTTACTAATATTGACTCATTGATGGTTTCTTGAGCTCTCTGTATTGCCCTTTTTTGTGAATTTTTTTGATTTTCTTTTATATATATTATTCCATCAAAAAAAGCATTGCTTTTAAATTCCCCAGCAAGATTATAAAGATCTTGGAGTGTTGAGTTTGAATTAAGTGAATATGAACCAGGATATAAAACAGCACCGCCTATATTAACAGATACTAAGTCATTAGCCGGTGACTTAAAAGAAATCGTATTATATTTTTTCGCAGTATATTCCATTGACTCGTAACTTAATTTTTCTATTTTATTCTCTAGGGGGCTTACATAAATTGCTTGATCATCTATATCACTCATATCAAGCCCAAGTAAATCTATGAAAGTTTGAGTTTTAAACTTTCCATATACTGGCATATCATAAGAATTTCCTTTGTGATTCAATCTTAGTGAATATTCGCTTATTTTTTTTTGTGTAGCATTTTGAAGTCCGTCAAACTCAATAAAGCTAGGGTTTCTGTCATTGATTTTTAAAAAAGTTACTTTGGCGTTTGGAAGTAATCTTATTGATTTAAAAGTACTTTGGTCATTAATATTAAACAATATTGATGATTTTATATTTTTATCTTTATCAAACTGTTCTAAAGCTGCTAGCCATGGATAAACTGTATTGAATTTAATATTTCCTATTAGCTGATCTAAAGTATTATTTTCAGAGAGTTCATAAAAACCTGGTTCTTCAACGGCACCAAGAACTTGAATCGAGGTTATTTCTTCATTTCCAAAGTTATAAACAGTAAGATTTATCACATCTTTAAGACTTTCTTTAAGGTTATTTGTTGTTTTCTGAAGGATTGAGGTAGATTGCAAGTCTAAGATTTTTATAGATAAGTTTGATATATTTGCGATTTCAGTAAATCCAAGACCAAAAATAACTAAATCTTCTATAGTTTCTGTTTCTAGTACTTCATATATCGCAGGCCTTCTGACCTCTCCGGTTAGGGTTACAAACTGCTCTGCGGCCTCTATTAATATTGTATCGCCTGCCTCAATTGTAATATCTTTTGATCTATCACCTTTAATCAATAAATCATAAAGATCAAATAAAAATATAGTGCCATCCTTTCTAATTAACTTAATGTTTCTTAAGGTTCCAATCTTTGATACTCCACCAGAATATGCAAGCGCGCTAGTTATTGTGCTAAAAGGGTTTACCAAGAAAGTACCTGGAGTATTAACAGCACCAACAATTGTTATCTTTTTGGCACTTAGATTTTTAAGGGAAACATCAATTTGTACCCCAATATAAGAGTTATTAATAAGCGCAGCTAAAATAGCTTTAACTTCGCCCAGGGTTTTATCTACTACATAAACTGAACCTAATTCAGGAAACAATATTGTACCGTCAAGCTTAACACTTAAATCAAAAATGCTATCTTTTGAGCCAGAGAGGATTATAGTTAATTGATCTCTAAAAGATATTTTGTAGTCATTTGGCAGAGGAAGATCGCCAACGGCACTTGTTGAGGTTGCCATTGTGGTGAAAAAATCATACCCATACTTACCCTCTGATCTGTTAACATCAACTTTAGGCTCTACAGGCTCGAGCGTTTCATCTATTAATGGTATATCTTCAATAGTGATATCTGTTGAATTTTGAGAAGCATATGCATCTCTTACCATTTTAATTTGATCAGGTGAAAGCTGGCTTATTATGGAGGGATCAATTTGTTGGCCTAATGAAGAGGTTGATAAAGTAATTATGACAAGGGGTAAAAAGGAATTTACAAGTCTAGATATATTTTTGCTCATACTTTTCATGATATTCCCTCATTATACTTCAAGCCAGGAACAGATACTCCTTCAATTTCGATAATTGGTTTTATTATATTTTCTGTACTTTGGAAAATCTCACTTTCGGATAAAGTTTTCTTATTTGATTGAAAAATGATTCTAACACCAACCTTAACCTGATTTAGAGCCTCATTTTTATAGAAATCGAAAATAAATGAATCTTTTACATTTTTATCACTTATTTTCTCAATGGTATTCATAAAGATCTCGAACTTTGATAAATCTGAAATTAGAAAAGAGAAGTCTCTTGTGCTTGATGGAAAATCAGAAATTTTTTGATATTTAATGAAATTAAACCTTTTGTTTTTGTGAGTATTATTATTTTTAATTTTTATTTCATCCAGATTTATTTCAAAATAAAAAATTTTGGATTTATTTTTAGTATCTAGGTCATCCCTGCATATTTCTTCAATATTGGTATCAATTTCTATAAATTCATTTAAAACATTTCTTATAAATTTTGCATCAATTTTTTTTTGAAAATCAATATAATTTTGTCCAACTCTTCCGCTTATAATTACACCTAATTTATTGTATTCAGAAGGAAAAAGATTATCTCTGTTCTTTTTATATGTATTTGATATCTCAAATAATTTTACGGAATCTTTTTGTCTTCTTTCGTTGTAAAGAAGGTTATCAATAAGAGATTCTTTAAGTGTTACCCTTAAATTATCTTTATTAGAATCAAGAGGGTTATCAATTTTTAATGAATCTTTGGTTTGATTTTTAGTAAAAGGAAAATTAATTATTTCATTAAATCCAAAACTAATTAAATAATCTCTTACATAATTTGCCTTATTATTTTGAGGTAAATTTCTTTCTTTAGAAATATTAATTGGTTTACTTGGAATATTATTATAGCCAAAAAGCCTTGCTACCTCCTCGGCAAGATCATTTTGTGATCTTATATCATGTCTATAGGATGGCACTAAAATCTTATTACTAATCTCAAACCCGATTGATTCAAGCAAATCTAAATACCTGTTCTTAGCTAACTCAGTACCAAGGATATTATTAATTTTATCAATATCAATTTCTAAACTTTTTCTTGCAAACTCTTTGTCTTTAAAAGTTTTATATTTAACAGAGACAATCTCCGTATGATCAGATACTATTTTAATAAATCGCCTTAATGTTTTTTCTTGAGAGAGTATGTCAACTCCTCTCTCAAATTTGTAAGCAGCATCAGAAACTAAATTATACTTTTGGCTTTTACCAATAATAGATTCAGGTTCAAAAAAAGCGCATTCTACAAGAACCTTTCTTGTTGTTTCTGAACATGCCGTTGAAATGCCTCCCATTAATCCTGCCAAACTCAAAATCTCATCATTAACAGTGAAGACACAATTATTTCCCTCTAAAGTTACTTCGCTACCCAGTAGGGTTTTGAATAAAGATTTATGACTAATTTCTTGAAATATCAAATCACCATTAATTTTTTTTCTATCAAAACAATGGGTTGGCTGTCCGAGTTCATATGAAAGATAATTTGAAACATCAGTAAAAAAATTTGTTTTATTTATCTTCATTTTTGCAAAATATTCTTCTAAGTAGGGTTTGTATGTATTAACTTTATTTGCTATTTCTATCTCTAAGAAAGAAATCCTTGGACAAGCACTTTTACATAGGTTCATGAAGTTTAAAGTTAGCTCATCTATTTCTTTTTCATAAATAGGTATATCTTTAATTGGTCCATAAAAAGCAGATAAATCTCTCGCCAGTCCAAAGAGAGAAAAGCAATCACCCCTGTTTGGAGTGAGCTCCATCAAGAAAACATCATTTTCAATCTCATGCTCATGACCTAGTTGAAAAAGCTTTGATGAGACCTCTTCAATCGAAGGATTTTTTTCGAAAAGATTAATCAAATCTTTGAATATAATTTTCATTTAAACTGATTTAAAAAATCCAAGTTGGATTTATAAAAATTTCTTATGTCGTTGACACCATATTTCAACATAGCAATTCTCTCTACGCCAAGACCAAAAGCCAAACCACTAAATTTTCTTGAATTAATCTTACAGTTTTCCAAAACTATTGGATTAACTATTCCACACCCTAAAATTTCTAACCATTTTCCATTATCTGAGAGAATATCAACCTCTGCAGATGGTTCAGTAAACGGAAAATAAGAAGGTCTAAATCTGATTTCTACCTTTTTATCAAAAATTTCATAAACAATATTTTCTATTAGATGTTTCAAGTTAGAAAAAGTAACATTGTCATCGACATAGATCCCCTCAATCTGGTGAAACATTGGTAAATGAGTTGCGTCATCATCTTTTCTGAAAACTTTACCTGCCGATGAATATGCAAATGGTGGCTTTTTTTCTAACATGCTCCTAATCTGCACTGGAGATGTATGAGTACGTAAAACAAAATCTTTTTTTTCGACGTAAAAAGTATCATGCATCTGTCTCGCTGGATGTGATTTTTTAATATTTAACATATCAAAATTAAATTCCTCTGACTCAATTTCAGGACCGTCAACTAATTGAAAACCTATTTCGGTTAAAATTTTAAGAAGGAATTCTTTCGTTTGATTTATAGGATGATAGGCACCAAATTCTTTATCAAAGGACGGTGATTTTATTTTGTCCATAGAAGACATTTATTTTTACTTTATTGAAGTTTTGATAACCTTTTCAAAAGCTGAAGGATCGTTTACTGAAATATCTGAAAGAATTTTTCTGTTCAAAATTATGTTATTTATTTTTAACCCATTTATAAATTTAGAGTAAGTTACTCCATGTGATTTTAATCCAGCATTTATCCGAGAGATCCACAAAGACCTGAAGTTTCTTTTTTTATTTTTTCTATCTCTAAAAGCATACTGTAATGATTTGATATTTGATTGCTTGGCAGTTTTAAAAAGCCTACTCCTGGCTCCATAGTGTCCTTTCGTTGCTTTTAAAATTTTTTTATGTCTTGCTTTAGCAGTATTAGCTTTTGTAACTCTTGGCATCTTTAATCAATTAATTTACCAGCCACTTTTAAAGTAGTTCCTGATAACTTATTTAGTCCCCTGTTATGTCTTTTTCTTTTTGTTGATTGTTTTGAAAGAATATGATTCCTGCCAGAGCTTCTGGATTTAATAGATGTGCTTGTTTTTTTAAAACGTTTGGAAGCACCAGAATGTTTTTTTAACTTATATCCCATATCTTTAATTACAATATTTCACTTACTCTTTAGTGGTGAAAGAATCATAAGAAGCTGTCTTCCCTCTAGAGATGCCTCCTGATCTACTTGGGCAATATCCTTAAGCTCTTCCTTTACTCTATTTAAAAGCTCTAAACCCAAATCACTATTTAGAATCTCTCTTCCTCTAAATCGGACGCTTATTTTAGTCTTATCTCCGCCAAGAATAAAGCTTTTTATCTTCTTTAATTTTATATTGTAATCTCCAGTATCTGTAGAGGGTCTAAACTTAATTTCTTTAACTGAAGATTTGTTTGCTTTCGACTTCGAAGACGAATTACTCTTTTTTTTGGCAAAAATATGCTTTCCATAATCCATTAGTTTACAAACAACTGGTTGCGAATTAGCAGGAGACACTTGAACTAAGTCGATATTTTTCTTTTCAGCTTCACTTATTGCTTTATCAATATCAACTTGACCTAATTTTTTTCCATCTTCGTCAATAAGAATAACTTTAGCTGCTTTAATATTGCCATTAATTGGCAAAAGATTTTTTTTGTTTATAGCTATTTTGTAAACCTTTTAGATATATTGATATTGTTAATGATATTAAACATCGCGATTAGGCAAAATTTTATACTAAAAAATTATAATCGCAAATAATTAATTTCATCTAGGGCTGTTTAAAATATTTTATCCATCTATGTCCATTCTTCTCAAAAGCTATTCTTTTATTTAATCGGTTTTCATTGCCTTCCCAAAATTCAAAATAATATGGTATGAAGTAAAATCCTCCCCAATAGGCTGGACATTCAGTTAAATCATCATTTTTTAAAGTATTTTCAAAGTTTTTAACAATTCTCTCAAATGATTCTATCGGCCTTGATTGCTCAGAAGATATGGCTAAAGCATTTTTTTTTGGGTTCCTATCTTCAAAGTATTTTTGATTTAAGTTATGAGACTGTTTCTTAATTTTAGCTTTTATTCTGATTTGTGTGTTAATGGAGTTCCAAAAAATTAATGCACTAATCTTTTCTGATTGAGCAAATTGTTTTGCCTTTGGTGAATTATAATTTGTATAAAAAAACCATCTATTTTCTTCAATGTATTTGAGGTTAACAAATCTTGAATCAACCTCTTCGATATCTTTTTGGTAAGAGGCTATCGCAATTGCTTCAATATTATTTTGTTTTTTTCTTTCAGCTTCAAAATAATAATCTTGAAATAATGAGTATGGCTCTGTGCCGTCAATACGACTAAAAGAAATCACATCAATTACGATTACTCATAATTTGATTTTCAATCCATTGGTATGTTGGCAAGAGTCCACCCTTCAAAGATTGACTGGGTTGCCAGTTAAGCTTTTCTAGTATGAGCCTATTGTCTGAGTTTCTGCCTCTCACTCCAAGAGGTCCAGAAATATGATTTAGATTAAGTTTTTTTCCAGCAATTTCCATAATTATTTCGGCCAGTTGGTTAATTGTAACCATCTCCTCAGAGCCTATGTTTACCGGGCCCTCCCAATCGGAATGCATGAGTCTCAATGAGCCTTCAACGCACTCATCAACATATAAAAAAGATCTAGTTTGAAGACCATCGCCCCATATATCAATGCTTGTGTTGTTTTCAGCTAATGCGATTTTTCTACATAATGCAGCAGGAGCTTTTTCTCTACCTCCATCCCAGGTTCCTAATGGGCCAAAAATATTATGATATCTTGCAACTCTAACCTTCATTCCGTAACACCTTGCATAAGATAAATATAATCTTTCACTGAAAAGTTTTTCCCAACCGTACTCGCTATCAGGATTTGCAGGATAGGCAGACTCCTCAGAACATAAGGGATTATCAGGATCCATCTGGTTATGCTCAGGATACATGCATGCAGAAGAGCTGTAAAAAATATGATTAATATTTCTCTTTTTGCAAGTCTCTAAAACATTAAGATTTATTGTTGCTGAATTGTGCATTATGTCAGCATCATTTTCTCCGGTAAATATGAAACCAGCACCGCCCATATCAGCTGCGAGTTGATAGATTTCATCAAACTTTCTATCTATTACTCTCTCACAAAAAGATAAATCTCGCAGATCACCCTGTAAAAAATCATCAGCTTCTGTCTCATCATATTCAGGAAATTTTAAGTCGCATGCCCTAACAAAGTATCCATCTGCCTTTAGTCTTTTTACAAGATGATTTCCGATGAAGCCTCCGCCACCACACACTAATGCTGTCTTACTCATATTTTTATAACCCTCTTAAAAATATCCAAAAATTTGTCCGTAATTTCGGAAATTATAAAGTAATTTTCTGCATAAGTCCTTGAATTAAAAGACATTTCTTCTATGTTATCTTGAGATAACAATTCTTTAATCCCGTCTGATATGCCATATTCATTAGATGGCTCAGATACTAGTCCGCACTTGTTTTCAGATATTATTATTGATGCCAAATTATTTTTTGGAGCTGATATCAAGATGGGTTTTCCAGCACATAGGTAACTAAGAGTTTTCGAAGGTGTGGAAAATCTACCTGCTTCTTCCTCTATTATTGCAATGCAAAAATCTGATGAAGCTAATACTTCACTATAACGCTCAAAAGGTTGAATGGGTATTAGAATGAGATTTTCGGGTTTATTTTTAACTTCTTTTAAATAATCATATCCAACTCCGAAACCTACAATAACAATTTCAACATTTGGATTCTTTTTTGCAGCATTTAGAAGTATTTCTGGGTTATGTTTTAAAGCTAATGTCCCAGTATAGATTCCCCTAACATTGTTTGGATTTAAATGATGCTCTCTTGTCCATTTATTATCTTTCGGATAACTCTGAATTTCCTCTAATGGACCCCAATTCTCAATAACCGAAACTTTGTCTTCACTGATATCCCATTTTCTTATTTGTTCCAAAAAGTTTTTTGTAATTAAAACTACATGATCAGATCCTTCCATCTGTTTTTTATCAAGATATTTATAGTAATATCCGACTATATTTCCAATTATTGGTATTTTACGCTCCAAAATTGTTGCAGCAGCTATGGAGTAAAAGTCTTGACACCAATAAACAAAGGCAGCATTTATTTTTTTAGAATTTTGAAGAATAATTTCTTGAGCCTCTGTAGGTGTATTTCCTGACAAAACAATATGAGGTTCGAAATCATTTATTAACTCACCAACTTTTTTTCCATACTTTAAATCACCAAATCTTCTAGATATAAAATTTGATTTAGAATAACTTCCGGGAATTGTAATAGCTTCAAACCTAATATCATTTGATTCCATATCACCTTTTGGTCCTTTATCCTCTGAAAAATATGCATGAACGACTTCATGTCCAAGTTTTTTTAATTCCTTGCTCAAAGAAACTTGAAATGGGTGACCAGCATAATCATGTACTAATATTTTCATAATGTCTTAATTCATTAACTTTATTCTAAAAAATCTTTTAAATTTAACTCCAATCCTCAGGACAATCTTTTTTCCAATCTCTTAGAGCATGCTCAAGGCTATATATGTATTTATATCCATTATCTACAAGATATTTTGGAGAGATGTTATTTGATCTATTAAGTTTTTTAATCCTCAATGGGCTGAAGGGATGATTGATCCCAAAAGGTTTAGCAAATAACTCAATAATATTAGAGACTATTAAAAGAATAAATTCTGGAACTGAAGGTACGAAAACTTTGGCACCTTGAATCTCCAAAATTCCACTGACATAGTCTTCTATAGAGGGACCCGGATTCATTGACATATTAAAAGTTGTAACTCCATGAGACAAACTCTCTCTTTTTAATACCCAAGTCATTGCATTACAAAGCTCTTTAACATAGACACCAGCTTTTCTAGTTTCTTTGTTTCCTGTATAAAAAAAATATCTTTTTTTAAGAGCCTTTATTAATCTTGAAACATTTCCTCCTTCACCAGGACCAAATACTACTCCGGGCCTCACAATAACTAATTGCTTTTGATGCGAACTCTGTGCATGCCATATTTCATGAATTCTTTCTGCGACTAGCTTAGAGCTTCCATATGCCGTGGTAGGAACTGGTAATGAACCTTCATCCTTTAATTCTTCAGAGGGGCCATATGGAGATATAGAGCTGGAGAAAATCATCTTTTTACAATTTACTTTGTCAGCAAAATCACAAACATTTTGAGCACCTTTTAAGTTACAATCAAAATATTCATGTATTTCATGCCCAGGCTCCCTATGAACAGCTGCAAAGTTTGCTACTAAACTTATATTTTCATCTGGAGACCAATCGATAGGATTTCTAACATCGCCATGAATTATTTCTATTTCAGGATATTGCTTAATCAATTTTGATCTAAAAGATAATTTTTTCTCATCGATCTGCTGACTATCAAATAGATAAACTTTTGTAAAACCTTCGGCGTCAATGAGATGACTTGCAAAGAAGCTTCCGATAAATCCAGTACCGCCGAATATAACAGCGACTAATTCTTTTTCATTCAAGTTTTTACCTCATTTGAATAAAATTTTAGCTTTCTGAAATATTTATTTAGAAAAAAAATTAAAATTACCTTAGAGCATCTAATCTTTACATGATATATATTTTTCTTAGGTTATTAAAGCTAATGCAATTATAATTTTTCATTAATTTTTACTTAAATGTTTGTCAAAAAATGCTTATAGAGGCTAAGCTCTTATAATTTAAAAAGGCACAAATTAAGCACTAATTTGATAAACCTCTATAAACATCTAATAATTTATTTGTCGATTGAGTCCAGCTAAATTCTTTCGATTTTTTAAGTCCATTGATAATAAGATTTTTTCTATTATATTTTTTAAGTAATTCAAATTTCAAAATGTGATCATTTTCTTTTTTTTGATCAAAAAAAATAATTTCTTTATGAGCAATTTCTTTAAATACCTCACATGTATTATTTGCAATGACAGGACATCCAGCGGCCATTGCTTCAATCGCAGGTATTCCAAATCCTTCATATGATGAAGGATAAAATAAACAGAATGCTTCATTGTAGAGCTCGTTGAGCTCTTGGTTAGTTACGAAACCTCTAAAATCAATTTGTTTTATCAGTTCTTTATCAATTTTTTTAAAAAAAGAGTCTTTATCTTGACTACCACCAACAACAACTAATTTAAAACTTTTATTTTTTTTTAAAATATCCAGTGCAAGTGGCCAATTTTTATATCCACTTCTACTTCCAACATACAAAAAATAATTTTTATAGTTATAGCTTTGTGGATTAATCATGAAGTAATCATTGCTTATACCATTATAAATAACGTGAACACTTTGCCATTCTTTTGGTTTATAAAAAGTTAAAAGATCTTTTTTTGTATTCTCAGAAATACAAACTAAGGCATGTGATTTTCTAAATGATCTTAGTTTAATTACTAAATTTATAAGGGAAGAAAATATATTGAAATATTTTTGATGAGTGAAATCATGGACTGTAGTCACAATCTTAGTGTTCTTGCATGAAGGTAGCCTATAGTAAGAAGAATGATAAATATCATATTTCGATGATTTGATTTTACATTTTCTAAATCTTTCTAAAAATCTATTTTTTTTTGGGATGACTATTTGGTCATCATTTTCCATATCATTGTATACAATGGTTTCAAATGGAATATTATTATGTTTAAGTGTCTTAATTAGTTCCTGGAAATAAATAAAAATTCCTCCCTTGTCAGTCCACTGCAGATTATCAAGGAGAACTTTCATAATTTTTTTTCATAAAATTTTTAGAAATAGCCTAAACTTTCATTAAGTTCTTTACAGTAATAATTAAATTTTTGAATATTTTTCGTGCTAAATTCTTTTTCCCAACTATTAGTTTTTCCAGATCTGAAAGTGTGAGATCTTTTTGGATTAATTGAAAGAAGTGATTTATTGACTAATGTTTTTATATCTAAATCGAGATTAGTTCTCTCTCTAAAGTACTCCCATATCAGAACTATCGTTTCTTCTGGTTTATTTCTTAAAGACTCAAATTTAATAGGCAATATTGTTTTATCCTTTATCCAAGGAAGAAAAGGATTAAATCTCTCATTAATATTTTTATAAAGCCCCGTTGGACCTCCATTTGGCAAGCCTTCAATTGTTATAGAAAGTAATTCATCTTTAGTTAAATTCCCTGAAAAATAGCTTGAAAGCCTATGAAACTTATTAATTTGCGAGAGATAATACATTTCAGATACTAACACCGCCCTTAAGTCTCTATAAATAAAAAAAGTTGGAATTTTATTTCTTAAAAGTTGTTTTGAAAAAGAAGATTCATGAAAAATATGTCCTTTGGTTAGCTCTCCTGGTCTGATTCTGGCAATTTCTCTTGATACTTTGCTGTTTGTTTTTTTTACAAACCTTATTGAAGAGGCCATTGTTATAAATCTCCCATAGTCATTTAAAATCTTTGATTCATCAAATACCTGAGAAAGCAAATGTGTGCCACTTTTTGCAAAAGAGTTTACAAAACATGAAGGCTCATCATAATTTACAGGTCTTATGACTCCATAAACTTTTTTAGGGAGGTTTCTTATTTTTACTAGCAGAGGATTTTTTGTCATTTTAAAGTATGTAAGATTTTATATTTTGAAGGATATGAAATCAATAAGCCAACTGCTAGCCATAGCCATGGAAATAAGAGTGCAACTCCCGTTTGAGAAATCGGAGATAGGATAATCCATACTAATAAGGCAGTTGATAGTCCTCTAGATATTCCTTTTTTTAATGAAATATCCCTCTTTTTAAAAATAAGGTCTAATATCATTAAAAAGAAAATTGTGGTTCCAACTAATCCTAAATTTACTAGTAGTGAAAGAATAAATGTAGTGGATCGATGACTTCCGTAACCAATTCCAAAGATTGGATTTATAAAAAATAATTCAACTGAGTGTTGAAAATTTATAAATCTAATTGCTCCTGAGCCTGCTCCTCCAATTAATTTAAGTAAGTGATTTTCTATGAAATAGATTCTTAAATCATCAAAAATTATTAATATTAAGAGAGCAAGGCCTAAAAAAATTATAATCAATAAAAGCGACCTTATTTTATTTTGAGATGCCCATAATATTATTACAAAAATTGTAATCAAAATTCCTAAAATTCCTGTTGTAGAAAGAGTCATAATTGACATTATTAATAATGCTAAAGTTGGTATTTTAGAGTTATATAAAAAACTTGATTTCTTTATATTGGCATCTTTTGTTACTAAAAGAATTCCCAATGCAAATATAAAAAGATTTGCTCCATATCCCGGCTCTCCTGCAAATGAATACATTCGTTTGAGTCCGGCGAAAGATTGATAGTCTATTCTTGCTAGAATTTCATCGGTAAATGAGTTCCCAAAAGTAAATAGTGCAATTAAGTTTGCTGACATTTCAGAGTTTGAAATTGCAAGTATTTGAAAAAATATACCTGTCATACCTATCACTAATACGCCCCAAATAAATGAACTAACGCAGTTAAGAAACTGTAAATATGTTTGAACTTTAATTGAGATGGCAATTGCAGTCAGTACATATAGAATTGGAAAAAAAAGATTCCTTATACCAAATATTTCTTCTGGAAGTGGTTGATAGGTTAGATCAAGATAATTACTTGTATAAGGAAGAACCATTACAGAGCCTGCATAAAAGGGAAAAATTTTTGATACCACTAGATATAAAATAAAAAATAACAGGTAGATATGTGATTTTTTAAGATTATTTCTGGAATTAGAAAAAAATCTGTTTAATAAAATTATAGGTGTAAAGAGAAGTGCAAAAATTGAAAATAATGAAAGTCCTGTTTCGCCAATAAATACAACTTTCAAATCATAAAAACCCGCAGAAAAGCTTAAAGCCCTTAACATTAAGTCTTTTCTTGCAAGTCCTGTCAGGAAAATCAGAAAAAACAAACCTAAACCAAATAAATTTATAGAAACTTTTTCTCTCCTAAATTATATAAAAATATGAAAAGGTAATAATTAAAAATGCTATCAACCTACCGATAATCCTTTCATTTAAAAACTTTAATGCATTTTGATAGTCAAAGTCTCCAGAATCAATCAACGATGCAAGCCTAGTATCATAATAGAAGATTATATATGCTGTTGAAATAGCTGTTAAGATTGGAGCCATTTGAACAAGCCATAATCCCATATCAGGAAATGCAGCAGCAATTATATTTAAAACAAAAGGTGCATTTATGGCTACACTAAATGCAAAATATCCGATAAATCTTTCAGCAAAAATAACTTTTATTTTCTTTGATAATTTATTCTCAAAAGATTTATATTTCCTCAAAAAGTTAAAATAAGAAACAAGAATTAATATAAATCCAAATAGACTAGATATAAAAAAAAGCTCTAAGAGTTCTTTATAACTTACTGTTAATGCTAAAAAACCTAGGGCCGGAGCAATAGCAAATGAAAATCCTCTTGATACAAGTGCCAGCTTATTCCTTATTACATAACCGGCTGCGATTTTATTACTTTTAAATAAGTCCTGGAATTGTCTTTGTTGTGAAAAAAAATCTAGAAGGACTGCTGATACATAAGTAAAAAAAACTATAATTTTTATAATTAAAACTATATCTTCTGGTACCGTGAGATTATCATTCATTTCTTATCCCAACCTTACAAATAATAATTGAGTCATCAGATAAATTTGAAAAAAAATATTTAGAAATTTATATAGAAACCAGTTGCCATATTTAGAAATTGATCTGATTTTTATGTCTATTTTTTTATTATTACTTTTAAAAATATTGACTGAGGCTTCTACCATAAAAGTTTCTTAAGAATTTTTATTTAAGTAGTATTTTGCCAACACAAAAAAACTAGAAAAGAATAAACTCAGAAAAGTACCAATTATTATTATTAATAACCGAAATGGCTTAGATTCCTCTTCTGGAACAATTGGTGAATCAATTGAAGTAAAAATATAGTCATCATTTATCTCTGTAAGCATTAATATTTGAGTTTGACTCTGAAGCAGCTCAGAAAGGGCTTCTTTAATTTCAGCATAATTCGTATCTAACATTCTATTATTTAAAAAATCTATAGATCTGATCGCTTTTTGTTTGTCTTCTGAGCGCATGGATTCATCAATATAATATATTATCTTGTCAAGCCACTCTTTTGCTATGTAAGGAGAAAGATGCTCAATCGAAATAAAAACAAAACCAGTTTCAGTATCTTGGCTAATTGAGAGTATATCTTCATACTCTTCGTAAGCCTCTTGCGCAGAAGGTTTAATACTTTTTGGTGGCTTGACATCCCTGATCCATTTTTTTGAAGATGGATCAAAGTCTGTTGTATTGTATAACAGCGTGTTTGTTTCAGAATCCCATCTTTTAGCTGCCATTAGATCTTCAAGAAGAATATTTTTTAAGAAATAATTAGAGAAGAATTCAAAGGATTGAATTCTTTCCAAAGCTTCAAGAGATTTGTCGCTTGCTTCACTTGGGAGTGAAATTCCAGCTAAGTTTGCAAGTCCACTATACTGACTTAAATTAGGCATCCCTCCAACATCATCTTGAACCGGAGCAAGAAGAGCAGTTGACCTATAAATATTAGGTAAAAATATTGCAAGCACTACTGCTAATAAAATAAAACCTATTGATAGTTTAAATATTAAGTATTTGTTTGCAAATAAAACTTGAAAAACCTCTTTAATATCTATGTTTTCTTCAAAATTATATTCTTCTTTCATAGTAATAATTTAATTTATAAAATTCACAAAAAAACTTATTTACAAATTGGTGCCCAGAGCCGGACTTGAACCGGCACGAAGTTAACCTTCGAGGGATTTTAAATCCCTTGTGTCTACCAATTCCACCACCTGGGCAAATTAAGT
>MDTC01148822.1_pt1 | contig 16790 bp, 14 predicted proteins | sample 811181 | NCBI WGS metagenome assembly MDTC01 (sample SAMN05326644, study PRJNA326480) | marine metagenome | isolation source: seawater | place: Pacific Ocean: North | collected 2011 | reverse complement strand
TACATTCCCATATCTTTTTGATGAATCTCAAGAGATTGCAAAAAAATATGACGCTGCATGTACTCCAGACTTTTATTTATATGATAATGAACTAAAGCTCGTTTACAGAGGTCAACTTGATGATTCTCGACCTGGAAACGGTATCGAATGCGATGGTAAAGATCTTGGTTATGCTATAAAATGCCTGATTAAAAATATTCCGAATGAAAGCATCCAAAAACCAAGTATTGGCTGCAATATAAAGTGGAAATAACTATTCTGCATCAATCAGTTCAACATCAAAAACTAATGTAGCATTGGGTGGAATAATACCTCCTGCCCCGGATTGTCCATAAGCCAATTCACTAGGAATTATAAAAGTTGCTTTATCTCCTAAACCAAGTAGAGAAATTCCTTCATCCCATCCTTTAATCACTTGTCCCACACCCAGAGTAAATTCGATTGGCTGATTTCTTTTGAATGATGAATCAAAAACCGTCCCATCAAGCAGCATTCCTTTATAATGAACCTTTACTTTATTTCCAGATAAAGGTTTTTCTGAATTATTTTCTTTTTCAAACTTATATAGTAATCCAGAAGGAGTTTTTGAAAAACCTTTAGAAAGGTCTTTTAATATTTTAAGCTCTTTTTCTTTTTCCTTTTTAATTCTGTCTGCTTTTGATTTGATAAAGGATTCAAATGCTTGGGCTGGATCAAAAGCTTGTGCATTTTCTCCTACCGCATTAATATCTACTGAAATGATTTTGTCATTTTGTGTAATAGAATTAACAACATCCATTCCATTAATAACATGTCCAAAAACAGTATGCTTATTATCTAACCAAGGGGTTTCAACGTGTGTAATAAAAAATTGACTTCCATTAGTTGATGGACCAGCATTAGCCATTGAAAGAATACCAGCTCGATCATGCTTAAGTTCAACATTAAATTCATCATCAAATTTGTAACCAGGATCTCCAGTACCCGTCCCTAGTGGACACCCTGTTTGAACCATAAAATCGTTGATAACTCTGTGAAATTTTAACCCATTATAGTAAGGCTCACCAAATGGTTTTATATCATTTTTTATTTTCCCCGAAGCCAAACCGACGAAGTTTCCAACAGTTCCAGGTGTTTTCTCAAATTCTAACCGAATATTTATCTCTCCTTTACTGGTACGTATTAACGCAAATAAACCTTCTTTCATCTTATTTTTTTTGCGAAGATATCAATAAAAATGTATTATTAATTAGCTAAATCGCTTAAAAACTTAATTCTAAATAGTTTCAACTCAAATTCATCATATTCTCCTTCAAACTCTGTAAGTGCTATCTCAATATCATCAGATTCAGATTCAATAAAATAATCATACAACTCACCTTGTTGATCTTCGTCAATATAATCATCAATACAATAAGATAAATCTAATTTTGTTCCAGAATAAACAATTCTTTCCATTTCAGAAATAAGTTCATCAGACTTCATAGATTTGGATTGTGCAATATCTTCAATGGATAATTTTCTGTCAATTGCCTGAATGATAAATAACTTCAATGATGAATTCTTACCAGTTGATTTTACAATAATATCATCTGGCCTTACAATATCATTTTCCTCAACATATCTGCTTATTACCTTTATAAATTCATTACCATATTTTTTTGATTTACCATCACCCACCCCATAAATTGATGATAATTCGTCTAGTGAAATTGGATATTTTAAAGTCATTTCTTTTAATGACGGATCCTGAAATATAACATATGGCGGAATCGATTTTTCACGAGCTATCTTCTTTCTTAGTGCTTTTAATTGAGACATTAATTTTTTATCTCCAGTATCAAAATCTTTAGTACTTTTTGAAATATTATTTTCATCAGGAATATTTGAGATTGGAATAAATACGTCCTTTGGGTTTTTTAGATAATCTAAAGCTTTTTCTGTAACAATTAAACACCCGAAATTCTCAATTTTTTTTAAAATTAAATCTTCAAGCCTACAATACCATAATAACCCATTCCAAAAATTAGAACCCTTTGATTTGCCAATACCAAAATATTCGTTTGAATCTATATCATGAGATATTAATAATGCATTTTTATTTCCAATTAAGATGTTTACGATATCCCTTTGTTTATAAACAGATTTGGTTTTTAAAATTAAACCCAGAGCAGAAATCAATTCCTCCTTAACATTAATTTTAGTTTTTGGATTTTTCATATTATCATCCATTAATCTTCCTTCATCTTTTTCAGAATCATAGAACTCACCAAAATAATTTAGCAGATATTTTCTTCTACTTAACGTAGTTTCACAATAAGCCACCACTTCATCAAGCAATAAAGAAGCAATATCTTTTTCAGTCTTAGGCTTAGATTCAAGGAATTTTTCAAGCTTTTCAATATCACTGTATGAATAATATGCTAAACAATGACCTTCGCCTCCATCTCTACCTGCTCTACCGGTTTCCTGATAATAACCCTCCAGACTTTTTGGCACATCATAATGAATAACATATCTTATATCTGGTTTGTCAATACCCATCCCAAAAGCAATTGTAGCAACAACAACATCAATATCTTCCATTAAAAAAGAGTCCTGATTTTGACTTCTTACTTTTACATCTAATCCTGCATGATATGGGGCAGCTTTAATATTATTTATAACTAATAGTTCGGAAATCTCCTCAACCTTTTTTCTACTCAAACAGTAAATTATTCCGGACTTTCCTTCATTCCTCTTTATAAACTTTATTAAATCATTATTAACCTGATCAGATTTTTGTCTAACTTCATAAAATAGATTTGGTCTATTAAATGAAGATTTAAATAGATCAGCATTTTCAATTTCTAAATTTTTAATAATATCTGACTGAACCTTTTGAGTTGCAGTAGCAGTCAGAGCAATAACAGCTAAAGATGGATCAATCTTATTTACCGTTTTTCGAATATTTCTATATTCTGGCCTGAAATCATGACCCCATTCACTAATACAATGTGCTTCATCAATAGCTAGGAAAGAAATTTTAACGGATTTGAGAAATTCCATATTTGTTGACTTAGATAAAGATTCTGGAGCCATAAATAATAACTTAGTTCTATTGTTTGCAATATCTTCTTTAACTTTAGTAATCTCTTCAGAAGAAAGAGATGAATTAAGAACATGAGCAATACTGTCATTTTCTGAGAAACCTCTTACTGAATCAACCTGATTTTTCATTAGAGCAATTAAAGGGGAGATTATTAAAGCTGTTCCTTCGCAAATTAGAGCAGGTAGCTGATAGCATAGTGACTTGCCTCCACCTGTGGGCATAATCACAAAAGTATTTTTTTTATTTAAAATATTTTCAATTACTTTTTTTTGTGGTCCCTTAAAGTCTTTAAAACCAAAGGTTTTTTTAAGACAACTATACATCAAATTTTCAATATTCATTTAGATTTATAAATTCTTTAAATGATTCATTAAGTTAAAACAAACTTTTTTGAATAAGAAGTTCTTAAATAAATTTTTTGTTTTTTTGCATTATAAAGTTTTTAATCTGTTTTGGGAAAAATTGATATCATAGGATTTGGAAAAGAAGTTATAAAGCTTCAATCTGAAAGCATAAATAATCTGGCAGGTTTTATTGATGAGAATTTTAAAAAAGCCATTGAAATTATTTTGAATTCTAAGGGAAGAGTAATTGTCACTGGAGTTGGTAAAAGTGCAATAATTGCAAATAAAATTGTAGCTACATTAAATTCGACAGGCACACCGTCAATATTTATGCATGCAGCTGACGCAATTCATGGAGATTTAGGTATTGTAAAGGAAGGTGATGTAATCATATGTATATCCAAAAGCGGGAACACAAATGAAATTAAGGATTTAATTCCCTTTTTAAATATGAATAATAACCCCTTGATTGCTATTACCGGAGACCTATCATCATTCCTAGCTAAAAACTCAACTGTGACCATAAACAGTTATGTGCAAAATGAAGTGTGTCCAAATAATTTAGCCCCAACAAATAGTACAACTGCTCAGCTTGTTATCGGTGATACAATTGCTGTCACTCTGGTAAAAATAAAAGGATTTAGCTCCAATGATTTTGCAAAATTCCATCCAGGGGGTAGCTTAGGTAAAAAACTAAATTTAAAAGTAAAAGACCTTGTTGATACTGAATTAAAACCTAAAGTTGATATTAATGATACAATCAATAATGTTATCATTGAGATTAGTAATAAAATGTTAGGAATAACACCTGTTTTTTCAAAAAATAAAATTATTGGAGTTATAACTGACGGAGATTTAAGAAGAGCACTACTTGAAAATAAGGATATTTCTAAAATTAAAGCAAAAGACATAATGTCATTAAACCCAATATTAATTGGCTTCGAAATTATGGCTTCTAAAGCTTTAGAATTAATGAAACAAAACAAAGTTTCTCAATTAATAGTTACAGAAAATGGCAGATATTTTGGGGTAATTCATATACAGAATTTAATTAAAGAAGGTATTTAATAGTGGGTCAAAGCAAACATAATAATATGTCCTTTTTAGAGCATCTAGAGGAGCTTAGATGGCATGTTATTCGTTCAATTTATGCAGTAATTATCTGTGCATTTGTTTGTTTTCTTTTTCCAGAAGTTATATTTAATGTTATTCTGATGGGACCTTATGATCTTGGTAATTTTCCAACTTATAATTTTTTATGCAATGCTGGTACATATATTGGTTTAGAAACAGGGTTTTGTGGAGAAAGTTTTCCAAATTATGATGTTATAAATAGAACAGGTTATGGCCAATTTATGTCGCATTTTTCGTCATCTATTTACTTGGGAATAATTTTATCCTTTCCCTATATAATTTTTCAAATATGGAGGTTTATTGCTCCTGGACTGTTGTCTAATGAAAAAATAAAATCAGGAATTTTAATCTCTTCATCTTCTTCATTGTTTGGAATTGGAATTTTATTTGGATATTATGTAATATTACCTCTATCCCTTAATTTTTTATTGAACTATAGTTTATCTGAATCTATTTCAAATCAATTAGATTTAAGTAATATAATAAGTACTTCATTAACTATACCTCTAGCTACTGGAATTGCTTTTCAACTTCCAATAGTTATATACTTTTTATCTAAAGCAGGAATTGTTGATTCTAAATCATTAATTAAATACAGAAGATATACAATACTTATTGTTTTGATAATTGCTGCACTTGCAACTCCACCAGATATTTTTAGCCAGATATTGCTATCCATTCCAATTTTAATTTTATATCAAATTGGTATATTTATTTCACGAATAATAGAAAAAAGGAGATCAAAATGATACTACAAGCTAATAATTTAGTTAAGTCATATGCTGGAAAAAAAGTTGTAAACAATGTTTCTCTAAATCTTCAACAAGGGGAAATAGTTGGTTTGCTAGGACCCAATGGTGCAGGAAAGACAACAACATTTTATATGATTGTGGGTCTAATCAAATCAAATGAGGGTACAATTTTTTTAGAAAATAAGGAAATAACATCTTTTCCAATGTACAAAAGAGCACAAAACGGAATAGGTTATTTAGCCCAGGAATCTTCTGTCTTCAGAAAAATGAGTGTTGAAGACAATATTCTTAGTGTTCTGCAAATGACTAATCTTACAAAGAAAGAACAAGAAGAAAAAGCTGAATCACTATTAGATGAATTTGGACTTCAAGCAATAAGGAAAAGCCGTGGAGATCTTCTTTCTGGTGGTGAACGACGAAGAACAGAGATTGCAAGAGCTTTAGCAACTAATCCCAGTTTTATTTTACTAGATGAGCCTTTTGCAGGAGTAGATCCATTAGCTGTTGAAGACATTCAAAAAATTGTAAGAGACTTAACAAAAAGAAATATTGGCATTTTAATTACTGATCATAATGTTCAAGAGACACTTGCAATTACTGATAGAACTTATTTAATGTTTGAAGGAAGCATCTTAAAACAGGGAAAACCTGAAGAATTAGCAGCTGATGAAATGGTAAGAAAAGTATATTTAGGACAAAATTTCGAACTCAGAAAAAAATCAATCTAGTTTCTAAACACATAGAACTTTAATACCGAGGTTAAAATATAAATCATAAAAATAATTGGTACGGCATTAATTTTTAGAAAAAACAATAATGGTATTGAAGAAAAAATTAAAAATATTCTCGCCCTGTTTCCTTTATAGTGAAAATTTAGAAACTTAAAATTAATCAGTTTTAAATTAGAAACTAAAGTTATCGAAGAGAACATTGTAAAAGGAATTAAGAATTCGTAACTCCTTATAAATTGATTATAAAATGGATCTTTGAAAGAAATTATTGAAATAGAATATATCAAAACTGCATTTAAGGGGGTAGCCAATCCTAAAAAATAATCTGCAGAAGATTTTCTAATATTAAATCTAGCTAATCTATAGGCGGAACATAAGGTAACTAAAAATCCGATAAATGGTATAAACGATGATGATATCGAACCTACAGATGAGGAAGGTGCTTCATTAAACATATTATATAATAATATTCCCGGGACTAAACCAAAACTAACTAAATCCGCTAAAGAATCTAATTGAAGCCCAATTTCAGATTTTGCATTTAATTTTCTTGCAATAAAACCATCTAAGTAATCAAGAACCAAACAAATAGATGAAATAATAAAAACATATTTGACCTCAAGATTATTTTCGACAAGTAGTAAAATTACAATACAACCTAGAAATAGGTTGAAAAGAGTAATTAAATTTGGTAAAAACTTGAAATTCATGATAAATTATTTGAAGTAAAACTAACGATTAAAGATTAAATAAATTATAAATTTGATTCAAATTTAAAATGTTACTTAACAATAAGTTTTGTCAATATATGTTATAAATTAAGGTGAACAATAAAATTTTATTATTTATATTATTAATGACCAAATTATCATTTGGTCAGAATTCATCAAAATATTCTAATGAATTTTTGAATATTGGAGTTGATGCTAGATCAATAGGAATGTCCAATGCGGTTGTTTCTTTAATCGATGATGTAAATTCGACATATTGGAATCCAGCTGGGATTCTCAATATTGAAAGAGACGAATTATCTCTAATGCACTCAAATTATTTTGCAAATATTGCAAATTATAATTTTATATCATATGCTAAAAAAATTGACGATGAATCTGCATTAGGTTTTTCCTTAATAAGATTTGGAGTTGATGATATAATGGATACAACACAATTAATCGATAATCAAGGCAACATTGATTATAACAGAATTAATCTTTTCTCTGCTGCTGATTATGCCTTTTTGTTTAGTTATGCAAAAAAAAATAGATTATTAAACATAAATTATGGAATAAATGTGAAATTAATCAGAAGAATTATAGGAGAATTTGCAAATTCATGGGGCTTTGGGTTTGATTTAGGAATTCAACATAAAAATAAAAACGGATGGAATTTTGGATTAATGGCAAGAGATATTACAACAACATATAACAAGTGGTCTTTTGATAACGAAAGAATAGCAGATATTCAAAATTCAATCATTGGAGAAAATCAAGAAATACCTGAAAAATCTGAAATATCTATTCCAAAACTACAAATAGGAGTTTCTAAACAATTTGATATTAACAGGGAATACACAATTCTTACTGCTTTTGACTTATTTATTTTATTTGAAGAAACAAATGATATTTTTTCATCTGAAATTGCAAGTATAAATCCTGCGGTTGGACTAGAATTTGGGTATATAGACTTAGTTTACTTGAGATTAGGAGTTGGAAATTTCCAAAACGAAATTCAATATGATTCAACTACTGAATTAACTTTTCAGCCAAATTTTGGAATAGGATTTAAAATGAATGAAATTGAAATAAATTATGCACTAACAGATGTCGGAGATCAATCAGTTGCTTTATATTCAAATATTTTTTCTCTTAAATTTAATTTAGATTTCATAAGATGATTAAAAAATTTATAAATATTAATATTCTAATATTCATAAGCATATTTTATTCATCAAATATTAATGCTCATATACAGAAAAACCAAAACCATTTTGAAATAAGTATTCTTTCAATTGGAGAGGGATCAAGTTTAGTTGATGCCTTTGGACACACAGCAATAAGAGTAAAAGGTGATGGGGTTAATGAATTACTAGAAAAAGTTTTACTAAAAGAATATTTAGAAAAAAACCAATTAAAAAATGATGTCGTGTTTAATTTTGGTGTTTATAATTTTAACTCACCAAACTTTTATTCAAACTTTGTAAAAGGAAGGCCTGAGTATATTCTGGGAATTCAGAATTACAACAATCTTATCCAAAATTATATAAGACAAAAAAGATATATAGTTGAACATCAGCTATATCTTGATCAAAATTCGACTAAAATAATTGTTGATTTACTTCTTGAAAAACTAAAAAACCCATCATACATTTACGATTATTTTAGAGACAATTGTACGACTAGAAGTGCTGATATTATTATTGATAAAACAAATAATAAATTTAAAGACGACAAATTAGAGAACGAAGCAATCCCTACTTACAGAGAGTTAATTCATGGGAAATTAAATGAAAATTCATGGGCAGCAGTTGGAATTGATTTATGCTTGGGAGCAATAATTGATAAAAAAATCAATATTAGAGAAACATTTTTTCTGCCTGAAAATTTCATGAATTATTTAAATATGTTTGAGAGCGATATCATCAAGAGAAATATTATTTACAGTCCTAAATTAGAAATGAATTATCATGAAAACTTACCGTCTCCCCTTCTTGTAAACACGATATTATCATTAATCATAATAGTTATTACAATACTTAACTACAAGAGCAATAAATGGAATAAAAGTTTAGATACTTTAATTTTTTTAATCACTGGTTCAATAGGAATTCTTATTATATATCTGTGGTTCTTTAGCAATCATTTTGCCGGGGCTCAGAATTTCAATCTTTTATGGGCTTTTCCTCTAAATTTTGGTTTAATTTTTTGCATTTTTAAAAACAAAATTCCAGGCTGGACAATCAGCTATTTAAAATTCTTAATTATTTTAATTTGCCTATTATTATTACATTGGATTACGGGTGTTCAAAAATATAATATAACTTTATTGTCTATATTTATCGCACTAATAATTAGATACGCATTCTTAATATCTCATATAAAGAGAATTATAAAATGAAAATTTACACGAAAAAAGGGGATAAAGGAAAAACCTCATTAATTGGGGGGAAAACAGTTGATAAACATGATTCCGCTGTTGATTCATATGGAACAATTGATGAACTAAATTCGTTCGTTGGACTACTTAACGATTATGTCAATGACAAAGAAATTAAGGGCGTTTTAAATAATATTCAGATAAAACTATTTTCTGTTGGAACAATACTTGCCTCAGGTGGAAATAAAAATTTTTCAAACAAAGTAAATATTGAAAAAAAAGATGTTGAATATATCGAATCTAGCATTGATGATATGAATAGTAAGCTGCCTGAACTAAAAAATTTTATTATTCCTGGCGGGCATAAAACCTCTTCATATTCCCACGTATGTAGATCAATTTGCAGAAGAGCTGAAAGAAAAATTTCAGAATTAAATAATCACAGTAAGATTAATCCATATATTTTATCTTACACAAACAGGCTTTCAGATTTTTTCTTCGTCTTAAGTAGATATTTAAAACACTCCGAAAATATCGAAGATATTCAATGGTAATTATTATAATGTAAATTAATATTTTAAGAAATTCTTGTGTATTTGCAGTAAAAAATTATTTTTGCAAAAAAAAGAAATCTTAAAATGTATTGGACACTTGAACTTGCATCTTACCTAAGTGATGCTCCTTGGCCTGCCACAAAAGATGAATTAATTGATTATTCCATCAGAACTGGAGCTCCCCTTGAAGTAGTTGAAAATTTACAAGCTATTGAGGATGAGGGTGATTTATATGAATCAATACAAGAAATATGGCCTGACTACCCGACAGATGAAGATTATCTTTGGAATGAAGATGAATATTAGCTAATCCAAATTTTATTTATAGTATTTCTTGTAATCTTTACTAAGTATATTATGTAAACATGTCGTATATTTAACCTGTTTTAATTAGCTATATATCACATTTATGCTGGGAAAAATTTTAAAATTATTTGTAGGAGATAAATCAAAAAAAGATTTAAAAGAAATTAACCCTATAATTGAAAAAATTCACTCTTTTGAAGATGAAATCAATAGTTTATCAAATGACGAATTAAGGGAGCAAACTGTTAAATTCAAAGACCATATTCAAAAATCCATATCCGATCTTAGCGATAAAATTGAAAAAACTAAAGATGAAATTGAAAAAACCAAAGATTTCAATACAAAGGAAACTTTATTTACAGAAATAGATAAACTCGAAAAAGATATATATAACAGAAGCGAAAAAGTTCTAAATGAAATACTACCCCAAGCTTTTGCAGTTATTAAAGAAACAGCTAAAAGATTTGTTGAAAATGAAGAAATTATAGTTACATCAAACGAATATGATTTAGAACTTTCTGCTAAGAAAGAATATATCAAAATAGATAATGATAAATCCTATTGGAAAAATGCCTGGGATGCTGCTGGAAAAAATATTGTATGGGATATGATTCATTATGACGTTCAATTAATTGGAGGTGTTGCAATGCATCAAGGAAAAATTGCAGAAATGCAGACAGGTGAAGGTAAAACACTTGCCGCTACATTACCTGTTTATTTAAACGCTTTAACAGGTAAAGGAGTTCATTTAGTTACGGTAAATGATTATTTAGCCAAAAGAGATAGTGCATGGATGGCACCAATATTTGAATTTCATGGATTGAGTGTTGATTGTATTGACTATCACAAACCAAACTCAATTGAAAGGAAAAATGCATATGAGTGTGACATTATTTATGGTACAAATAATGAGTTTGGTTTTGATTATTTAAGAGATAATATGGCAAACTCTCCAGATGATTTAGTTCAAAGAAAACATAATTACGCAATTGTGGACGAAGTAGACTCCGTTCTTATTGATGATGCAAGAACACCACTAATTATCTCTGGTGCCATTTCGAAAGGTAATAATCATGAATTTAATGAACTAAAGCCTAAAATTGAGAGGATTGTATCAACCCAAAGAAGATTTTTAATTAACACTTTATCAGAAGCAAAAATCCAAATTAATTCTGGCAATACAGATGATGGTTCTTTCAATTTATTAAGAGTTTTTAGAGGAATTCCTAAGAATAAAGCTCTAATTAAATATTTAAGCGAGGATGGTGTAAAACAATTACTTCAAAAAACCGAAAATTTTTATATGCAGGATAATAATAGAGAAATGCCTAAAATAGACAAGGAGCTCTATTATGTTATTGACGAAAAAAATAATCAAATTGAATTGACTGATAAAGGAATTGAATTTTTATCAGGAAAAGATGATCCTAATTTCTTTATTATGCCAGAGATAGCTATGGAAATATCAAAAATTGAAAAGAAAGGATTATCTAAACAGGATGAGGCAAAAGAAAAAGATGAATTATATCGTGATTTTAGTGTCAAATCTGAACGTATTCATACAATAAATCAATTACTAAAAGCATATGCACTATTTGAAAAAGATATTCAGTATGTGGTTATGGAAAACAAAGTAATGATAGTGGATGAACAAACTGGAAGGATAATGGATGGGAGAAGATATAGTGACGGATTGCATCAAGCTATAGAGGCTAAAGAAAATGTCAAAATTGAAGCTGCCACTCAAACATTTGCAACAATAACTCTTCAAAATTATTTCAGAATGTACAATAAGCTTTCGGGGATGACAGGTACTGCAATCACTGAAGCCGGTGAATTTTGGGAAATATATAAACTTGACGTTATGGAAATCCCGACAAATAGACCAATACAACGAAAGGATAAAGAGGACTTTATTTATAAAACTAAAAGAGAAAAATATAACGCTGTAATTGAGGAAGTTACTGATTTATCTAAATCTGGAAGGCCAGTTTTAATTGGAACTACATCTGTTGAAATCAGTGAGCTTTTGGGGAGAATGCTAAAAATTAGAAATATCCCTCATAATATTTTAAATGCAAAACTTCATAAAAAAGAATCTGATATCGTTGCAGAAGCAGGAAAGGCAGGTCAGGTTACAATAGCAACTAATATGGCTGGTAGAGGTACGGACATTAAACTATCGGAGATTGTAAAGGGCAATGGAGGATTAGCAATTGTAGGAACCGAAAGACACGATTCAAGAAGGGTCGACAGACAGTTACGTGGTAGATCTGGAAGACAGGGTGATCCAGGGAGTTCTCAATTTTATGTTTCCCTTGAAGATAATTTAATGAGACTATTTGGTACCGAAAGAATTGCAAAAATGATGGATAGAATGGGGTTGGAAGAAGGCGAAGTCATACAACATTCAATGATCACCAGCTCAATTGAAAGGGCTCAGAAAAAAGTTGAAGAAAATAACTTTGGTATTAGAAAGAGATTACTTGAATATGATGATGTAATGAATGCTCAAAGAGAAGTTATTTATAAAAGAAGAAATAACTCATTATTTGGTGAAAGGCTTAGAATAGATATCTCTAATATGATTTATGACACTTGTGAAAATATAGTCTTGCTAAATAAAGAAGTAAATGATTTCAAAAATTTTGAATTTGAACTTATAAAGTACTTTTCTTTAACCACTCAATTGGATTCATCATCTTTTGAGTCTATGAGTGAGAAAGAGATTACAAATAAAATTTATTCGGCTGTTTTAAGTCATTATGTATCTAAAATTGAGAATAATGCAAAACTAGCGATGCCTGTTATTAAACATGTTTATGAAAATCAAAGAGAAAAATTTAAAAGAATAGTTGTACCTTTTACTGATGGAATAAAGACCTTACAGGTTATAACTAATCTTGAAAAAGCATATAATTCTAAAGGTGACCAATTAGTTACCGATTTTGAAAAAAATATTTCGCTTGCTATTCTAGATAATTCATGGAAAAATCATTTAAGAAAAATGGATGAATTAAAACAATCGGTCCAGCTAGCTGTTCATGAACAAAAAGACCCCCTACTTATTTATAAATTTGAAGCCTTTGAATTATTTAAGTCATTAATAGATTCAGTTAATAAAGAGATCTTATCATTTCTGTTTAAAGCTGAAATCTCAACAGGAAATAAAAATGAAATTCAAGAAGCCCGTTCTAAAAAACCTGCAGGATTAAAAACCATAAAGGATGAAATACCAAACACCGAAGAATTAAGACAAAGAAATAGAGCTATAACGAATCGTCAATCCAATTCAGCTGTTGAAACTATCATTAGAACAAAACCAAAAGTTGGAAGAAATGATAAAGTGACTATAAAGAATGTTAAAAATGGAGAAAGTAAGACCTTGAAATATAAACATGCAGAAAAATTAATCTCAGGCGGAGAATGGTTAATACAATAAAAAAATTAATCCAAATTTGAAACGAAATAAAAATATTGACTTTAAAGAGATATGTAAAGGAATAAAGAGAGGCAATATAGCTGCACTGTCAAGAGCAATTACAATTACAGAAAGCGATAAGGATTCTGACAAAAAATTAGCCTTTAAAATTTTAAATAAATTAAATTCTAAGAAAAATACGCTACGAATTGGAATAACTGGGGTTCCTGGGGCAGGAAAAAGTACTTTTATTGAAGCTTTTGGAAACTATTTAGTGAATCTTAATAAAAAATTAGCAGTATTGACCATTGATCCATCAAGTAATCTATCGAAGGGAAGTATTTTAGGAGATAAAACCCGAATGGCAACTTTATCCGCTAATAAAAATGTATTTATAAGACCTAGTCCAGCTTCAAACTTCCAGGGCGGCGTGGGTAAAAATACTCGCGAAGCAATTTTTTTATGCGAATCTGCAGGATATGATATTATATTGATTGAAACTGTTGGAGTTGGTCAAAATGAAATTAATGTGGGAGATATGGTAGATTTCTTTCTTCTGCTGAAAATAACCGGTTCGGGTGACGAGTTACAAGGGATTAAGAGGGGGATTATAGAAATGTCTGACCTTATTGTGATAAATAAATCTGATGGTGATAATGTTAATAAATCAATCAAAGCAAAAAATGAATTTAAATTAGCATTACAATTATTTCCTAAGAAAAAATCAAATTGGAAACCAATGGTGTTAACGTGTAGCAGTATTAAAAGTGAAGGGCTGGATGAAATATGGGAATGTATTAGTGAATATGTAAGATTAACAAAAAAGAACAACTACTTCCAAAAAAACAGAATCGATCAAAATAAATTGTGGCTACTTCATGTAATAGATTATTCGTTAAGAGAATCATTTTTTTCAAAAAAAACAGTGAAAATTAAACTTGATAATTTGATTAAAAAGATAGAAAATGAAAGCATATCAATCTTTGATGCTAATCAAATAATCCTTTCTGAATTATAAAATAATTATATACATACTTGAATAGTAAACCTGTAATTAACCCAAAAGCTAATCCAAAAATAGTATCTAGAGGATAATGGACACCCAAATAAATTCTACTGTAAGAAAAAATTATTACCCACACTATTAATATTGGTTTGATATACTTTTTAACAGATTGATTAAGGCAATTTAATATGAAAATTGTAACCGCAACTGAGTTTGCAGCGTGGGCAGAAAAAAATCCATATTTTCCACACCCTATATCGATATCTCTTAATAAATTTTGTAAATCGTCTAAATTGCAAGGTCTCCATCTTTTTGTTGAATCTTTTACAACATTTGTAAATTGATCGGTGAATAATATTAATAATGCGATAAAAAACAATATTATAATTAATCCACTAATTCCATTTTTTTTATAAAGTAAATAAATAATTAAAATGAATAGTGGCAAAAATGTGAATTTATTTGTTATAGCAATCCAAATTGAATCCCAATATTCGCTGCCCAAATTATTGAGAAATATAAGTATTTCAGTATCAATTTCTTTTATTCTATCTAACATTTCTTATTTTTTTATTTATTAAATAATTAAATCTTAAATATAGAAAAACAGATGAAAATAAAAGACCACTTAATAAGCCCATCCATATTCCAGTTTCCCGGAATTGATTAAAATCTCCAAAATAATAGCTTATTGGAAACCCAATAATCCAGTAAGCAATAAATACAATAATTGTAGGAATTAAAACATCTTGCATTCCTCTCAATGTACCTAAAATTATTACTTGAGCACTGTCAAAGAGCTGAAACAATGCAACTATTACAAATAGTCTAGCTGATTTTTCAACTATTGAAATATTTTTTTGAATATTATTTATATCATCAATATCTATATATATGTAAGGCAAATAATCTCTGAAAACAAATATTAAAATAGAGAAAATTAGAGCAAATAATATTCCTAGTAATAAAATGGATAATGATATTCTCTTGAGCTCAAAATAATTACTTAACCCTTTTTGATTTCCCGACCTTATAGCGGCACAAACACCAAGGCCACTAGCTATCATAAAAGTCATTGACGAAATATTTAAAACAATCTGATTTGCCGATTGAGTAATTTCCCCAAGTAATCCACTTAACCAAATTGCAGAAGTGAAAATACCAACTTCAAATAGCATTTGTAAAGAAGTTGGAAACCCGATTAAAAGGATTTTTTTAATCATCGAATTATCGATTATAAATTTTGTTAAATCCTTTACATAACTTTTGATTATATTTTTCTTTAGCAACAAGATGAACAAAAAAATAAACATAATTAATCTAGAAACAAGTGTACCAATGGCAGCCCCAATTATACCCATCGCAGGAAAACCAAACTTTCCAAATATTAGTATATAATTTACAATTACATTTATAATATTAGCCAAAATAGTTGCATACATTGAATTTGCTGTAAGAGATAGACCATCACTAAATTGTTTGAGTGCTTGAAACATTAATAATGGAATCAAAGAAAATGAAACAATATTTAGATATGGAATCGCTAATTCAACAACATTTTCAGGTTGATCTAATATATGTAATAAAGGTTTAAATAGTATAATTGATAAAAAAAGGAATATTCCAAGAATGAAACATAATAAAAAACCATTAACAAAAGATTTTTTTAAATCATTTGAATCTTTTTTAGAGTGAGCTTCAGCAACAACAGGAGTTATTGCTGCTGAGAAACCAATTCCAATTGACATAGCAATAAAAATAAAACTATTTCCTAGTGAAACAGCTGCTAGATTAGTTGGATCTAATTTACCAACCATAATATTATCAATCATTCCGACTAATGTATGACCTAGTAAACCCAAAATAATTGGATAAGATAGTTTTAAATTATATGAAAATTCTTTTGTGTAATTATTTAAAATCAAAGCTAATCTTTAAAGAAATTCATAGCATAATCAACTGGAACATTCCCTGTCATGATATTTTTAAGTTTACCTTTAATCAATTTCTTTTTGAATGGAGAAATTTTATCGGTGAATAAAACACCTTCCAAATGATCAAATTCATGCTGTATTACTCTTGCTACAATTCCATCAAAACTATCCTTATGAATATTAAAATTTTCATCTTGATATTTCATCTTGATTTCTGATTTCCTGTTTATATTTTCTCTGATGTTGGGTATACTTAAACAGCCTTCTTCAAATGATTTTAAATCACCTGATTCATTGATAATTTCAGGATTAATAAATGTTTTCTTGACTGATTTAGTTTTAAAACCCGAATTTGATTCAAATTCGTCATTATCAAATGTAGAAGTATCAATTATAAAAAGTCTTATTCCTTTTCCAACTTGTGGTGCAGCTAATCCAACACCGG
>MDTC01073204.1_pt1 | contig 16793 bp, 18 predicted proteins | sample 811181 | NCBI WGS metagenome assembly MDTC01 (sample SAMN05326644, study PRJNA326480) | marine metagenome | isolation source: seawater | place: Pacific Ocean: North | collected 2011 | reverse complement strand
GGCAGATGCTAATTTAGATAGCAAGGTTGCTATTACACTTCCTAGATTAGGATTTGAAATACAAAACTTACAATACGATCCTACTAGAAAATTAAATCGTGTACAAAAGTTTAAAAAAGTAAAATCAAGTTCAAGCGATTCTAGTAAATTAGATACACAATATATGCCAGTTCCTTATAATTTAAACATACAATTATATGCTATGGCGAAACAATCTGATGATGCATTACAAATAGTTGAACAAGTATTACCATTCTTTCAACCAGACTATACATTAACAATTAATGATATGGCAGATATGGGTGTCGCAAGAGATATTCCTATTGTATTAAATGGTATTGACTATGAAGATAGTTACAAAGGCGATTATGGTGAAAGAAGAGCAATTATATACACATTAGACTTTACTACTAAATTCTTTCTATATGGACCAGTTACCTCTAGCAAGGTTATTAAAACTGTTCAAGTCGACCAATATACAGATTTACCTGATACTGCTCCGAAAAGAGAACAAAGGTATTCTGTTACACCTTCGCCAACAACTGCTGATGCCGATGATGACTTCGGATTTAATGAAACAGTATCTTTCTTTGAAGATGCTAAAAACTTTGATGAGGAAAGTGGCACTGACAAATAGGACACATTATGAGCACTAAAGATATATTAAATGAAGCATTGAATATTGATGACAAGTCAGAGTTAATCACAAAAGATGAAACCATACCTGTTGTTCCAAGACCTAAAGAAAACTTGGAAGATATGGATGCTGACTACAAATATCAAAGAGAAAATTTTTATAATTTAATTGAACGAGGTTCGGATGCTATCGAAGGTATACTAGATCTCGCTCGTGAGTCTGAACATCCAAGATCTTATGAAGTTGCTGGTCAACTTATTAAACAAGTTGCTGAGGTAACTGAAAAACTTGGCGACCTTCAAACTAAAATGAAGAAGTTAAAAGAAGTTCCTAAAGATGCACCACAGAATGTGACCAACGCATTGTTTGTAGGTAGTACAAAAGAATTACAAAAGATATTAAAAGGCAAACTTCAAGAGATAGATGATGTCGACAACAAAGGCAAGTGATAATCAATATTTAGGAAATCCTAATTTAAAAAAGACTAATGTTCCCTTTGAGTACACTGAGGAGCAGGTTGCCGAATACGCAAAGTGTATGCAGGATCCAGTATACTTTATAGAAACATATATGCGTATTGTTTCTCTTGATGAAGGTCTTGTACCATTTAATATGTACAACTTTCAAAAAGAAATGGTTGGTACATTTCACAACAATCGTTTTACTATCTGTAAACTTCCTAGACAGTCAGGTAAGTCAACAACAATCGTAGCATATCTCTTACACTATGTTCTATTTAATGAGAATGTAAATGTTGCTATTCTTGCAAACAAATCATCAACTGCTAGAGATATATTAGGCAGACTTCAATTAGGATATGAACATCTTCCTAAATGGTTACAACAAGGTGTTATATCTTGGAACAAAGGTAGTCTTGAATTAGAAAATGGTTCAAGTATGTTGGCAGCATCTACTTCTGGTAGTGCGATTCGAGGTGGTTCATTTAACATTATTTTCCTTGATGAGTTTGCTTATGTACCATCTAATGTTGCTGAAGAATTTTTTAGTTCTGTATATCCTACTATATCATCTGGTAAAACAACAAAAGTAATGATAGTATCTACACCACATGGTATGAATATGTTTTACAAACTGTGGACGGATGCTGAAAATAGTAGAAACGATTATATTCCACTTGAGGTGCATTGGTCTGAAGTTCCAGGAAGAGATGAGAAGTGGAAACAAGAAACAATTCGTAATACATCAGAACAACAATTTAAGACTGAGTTTGAGTGTGAGTTCTTAGGTAGTATTAATACACTTATTAATCCAAGTAAACTAAAAACTCTAACATATCATGACCCAATACAAACTAATGCTGGGTTAGAATTATTTGAACAACCTATAAAAGATAAAACATATATGCTAACTGCTGATGTAGCACGAGGAACTAACAACGACTATTCAGCATTTTTAGTATTTGATGTGACACAAGTTCCATATAGGGTTGTTGCTAAATATCGTGACAATGAAATTAAACCTTTGATGTTCCCTCAAAAAATACACACTGTTGCTCAAGCATATAACCAAGCATTTGTATTAGTAGAGGTAAATGATATAGGAGAACAGGTAGCAAACGCATTACAGTTCGATTTAGAGTATGACAATTTAATGATGGCATCTATGCGTGGTCGTTCAGGTCAAGTTTTAGGTGGTGGATTTTCAGGTGGTAGAGCACAATTAGGAGTTCGTACCACTAAAGCAGTTAAAAGAGTTGGATGCTCTAATTTAAAACAATTAATTGAAAGTGATAAAATTATTATTCAAGATATTGATACAATAAGTGAGTTGTCTACATTTATAGTAAAGGGGAAATCTTGGGAAGCAGATACTGGTTGTAATGACGATTTAGTTGCTTGTTTATTCTTATTTGCTTGGTCAATAGACCAAACATATTTTAAGGAACTTACTGATAGCGATATTCGTCAGAGAATGTTTAGAGACCAACAAGAACAATTAGAACAAGATATGGCACCATTTGGGTTTATTGATAATGGTATAGATGAACCAGATGTTCAAGTTGATGAGTATGGTACAAAGTGGACTACTGTACAAAGAGATTATAAGAGTGATTGGTAAGCAGTATCCATTAACTCATTATCTATCTTTATCTTACAGTTAGCACATACTATAAAAGAATCGTTGATTAATTTTTCTACTTCTTTCCTACTTTCAACATTCATACCAACTCGTTTTATCTTATTTCTTATCTCTTTATCATGTGGATGAAACTTTAAACAAGCAATTTCATTTTCATCACAATATTGACATTTAGTATTTTCTAAATACTTACTCAAAGATGAAACTCGTTTATGATAGTTTCTTTTTGAAACTCTTTTGATAGTTTCTTTATATTTTTCATAATGTTCATTCATAAATCTATTTATATTCTTTTTGACTTATAAATTAGATTATTGAAAGTTGTCAATTTATAAATAAAGTGACAAAGTAATATTTAATTAATTTTAGGAGTAAACACTATGGGATTTCAAGTCTCGCCTGGAGTCCAAGTAAAAGAAATTGATTTGACGAATGTTGTTCCTGCAGTTGCAACTTCGATCGGTGCGTCTGCTGGTGCCTTTGAAAAAGGTCCAGTTAATTCTCCAACTCTTATAACCTCTGAAGAAGAGTTATTAAGAATATTTGGAAGACCCCAAAATACAAGTAATCAATTCGAATCTTGGTTCACAGTGGCAAACTTTTTAGCATATACAGATGCTTGCTTCGTTACTCGTGCAGAATCTGCCATCACCAACGCAGGTGCTACTGGTGGTGTTCTTATTCGTGACGATGAACACTATGAAAATAGTTTTAATACTGGACAAGGTTCAGTAGGTGAGTGGGCAGCAAGAACTGCTGGTACTCACGGAAATTCATTGGGTGTTTCTATATGCCCTTCGGGAACTGCATATCAACAATCACTTGGTGCTAACAACTTAGTAAACCAAAACGATGTAGCAGTTGGCGACAATGCAATTACAGTAGATAATGCTGACGAATCTGGTTTCGCTATTAATGTAGGTGATTTATTATCATTCTACAGCGATGCTAACTATACATCACCAGTAGATAACTTTAGAGAATATGAAGTTACTGCTGTAAATACAACCAGTAATGTCATAACACTTAGATTAAAAGATAACCCAGACGGAGTAGGATTTCAAACTGCTATTCCTGACAACTCGTTCGTATTAAGAAGATGGAAGTTCTATGATTTATTTACTAGTGCTCCAGGAACTTCAGCATATGCGACTCAAAATGGTCGTGGTACTGGTGACGAAATGCATGTTGTTGTTTATGATACTACAGGTGATATAACTGGTAACGACAACGATGTTGCAGGGCAAAACCAAAGTTCTGTAATTGAAACATATTCTAACTTATCTAAAAACTCATCTGCTAAATCACCACAAGGTGATAGCATTTATTATGCTGATGTAATTTTTAGACAATCTGCTTTCATTTATTGGATGGATCATAACTCAGCAGGTACAAACTGGGGAACTGATACAACTTCTGCTTACACAGCAGTAAACACTCCAACATTAACTACACTTTCTGGTGGTACTGACGATTATGCAGTAACTGCTGGTGAGATGCAATTATCATTTGAAAAATATCTAGACTCAGATAACATTGAAGTAAACTTACTTCTTGGTGGTTCATCAAGTTTAACTACTGATAGTGCTGCTGGTCAAGATACTTTTGTAACAATGATTACAAATATAGTAGAAACAAGAAAAGATTGTGTTGGTTTTGTTTCACCTTATCGTTCTGCTACAGTTGGTGTTGCTGATAGTAATACACAAACTGACAATGTTCAAGATGCGTTTGACTTATGTCCTTCGTCATCTTACATGGTATTCGATAGTGGTTACAAGTACATGTATGACAAGTATAACGATGTATATCGTTTCGTGCCACTTAATGGTGACACTGCTGGTTTATGTGCTAACACTGATAGAGTTGCAGACGCATGGTTCTCTCCAGGAGGTTTGAATCGTGGTAATGTAAGAAACGCAATTAAACTTTCATACAATCCAAACAAAGCAAACAGAGATTTCTTGTATCGTGCAAGAGTTAATCCTGTTGTAAACTTTCCAGGACAAGGTGTAGTTTTATTTGGAGATAAAACTGCTCTATCAAAACCAAGTGCGTTTGATAGAATTAATGTTCGTAGATTGTTCTTAGTATTAGAGAAAGCGATTTCTACTGCAGCCAAGTTTCAACTCTTTGAATTCAATGATGAGTTTACAAGAGCACAGTTTAGAAACTTAATTGAACCATTCTTAAGAGATGTTCAAGGTCGTAGAGGTATTACAGACTTCTTAGTAAAATGTGATGCTACTAATAATACAGGGGAAGTAATTGATAGAAATGAGTTTGTTGCAGATATATTCATCAAACCTGCTCGTTCAATTAACTTCATTACACTAAACTTTATTGCTGTAAGAACAGGTGTTTCTTTCAGTGAGGTAGGAGGTTAATCATGGCAGCAATAGACGATTTTAAAGCGAATCTGATTGGTGGTGGTGCTAGACCTAACCAATTTAGAGTAACGATTACTCCACCTAGTGGTATTGCTATCGGATTAGATGTTCGTAGAACATCCTTTCTAGTAAAGGCATCAAACTTACCTGCTCAAGCACTTGGTGAGATTGCTGTACCTTTCCGTGGAAGAAGTATCTATATGGCAGGTGACAGAGAGTTTACAGATCCATGGTCAGTAACTTTCATCAATGACACTGACTTTATGATTAGGAATGCTATGGAAAGATGGTCAAATGGTATCAACGATTTAGCAGAAGGAACTGGTGTAGTTGCTCCTGCTGACTATCAAACTGACTTGTTTGTTGAGCAGTTAGATAGAGATGATACAGTTCTTAAGAGTTATATCTTTAGAAACGCATGGCCACTGACTGTTGCTACAATAGAGTTGGCCACTGAAACTAACAATACTATTGAAGAGTTTGAGTGTACATGGAGATACCAACACTTTGAAGCAAGTGGTGTAAACTTCTAAATTTAACGAGTATAAATAGTTATACAATTTTAAGTTTGGAGTAATTATAACATGGCACAACTTTTTGGTTTTAAGTTTGAGCGAGTCAAAGACGAAAAAAGTCAAGAGAAGTTCACTTTACCAAGTACAGATGATGGAACGACCGAAGTTGCTGGAGGAGGTTTCTTCGGTCAAGTTCTTGATACTGATGGTAGAGAAAGATCTGAACAAGATTTAATTCGTAGATATCGTGACATCGCAACTCAACCTGAGTGCGATTCTGCAATCGAAGACATAGTAAACGAATCAATTGTATCTGATGAAAAAGATCAGTCGGTTGCTATCGCTCTCGATAATTTACAATATTCAGAAACTATCAAGAAAAGAATTCGTGAAGAATTTAACACTGTATTAAGATTATTAGACTTTAATGTAAAAGGTCATGATATCTTTAGAAGGTGGTATATCGATGGTAGATTATTTTATCACAAAGTTATTGATAAGAAGGATCCAAGAAAAGGACTTGTAGAAGTTCGTTATATAGATCCTAAGAAAATTAAGAAAGTAAGACAAGTCAATAAACAAAAAGATAATGCTACACAAGTTGATTTAATTCAAGATATAGAAGAATACTTTATCTACAACGATAAAGGTTTAAAGATGGGTACTACAGAAGGCATTAAGATTGCTGCTGATAGTATTACATATTGTCCATCTGGTGTTATTGACCAGAACAAAGGACATGTATTATCATACTTACACAAATCAATTAAACCTGTCAATCAATTAAGAATGATTGAAGACAGTTTAGTTATATACAGAATATCAAGAGCACCAGAAAGAAGAATCTTTTATATTGATGTTGGTAACTTGCCGAAAGTAAAAGCAGAACAATATCTAAAAGATGTAATGAACAGATATCGTAATAAACTAGTTTACGATGCATCTACTGGTGAGATTCGTGATGATAGAAACCATATGTCAATGTTAGAAGACTTCTGGTTACCTCGTAGAGAAGGTGGTCGTGGTACTGAAATTACTACACTTCCTGGAGGTTCTAATTTAGGTGAGATAGATGACATCAAATATTTCCAGAACAAGTTATATCGTTCATTAAATGTTCCTGTTTCTAGAATGGAAGCAGAAAACAATTTCAGTTTAGGTCGTTCAACTGAGATTACTAGAGATGAATTGAAGTTTACTAAATTTGTTCAAAGGATTCGTAAGAAGTTTACACCAGTATTTACTGATATGTTGAAAACACAATTAGTATTAAAGGGTGTGATATCTCTTGAAGAGTGGGATAGAATCAAAGAACACATTCAATATGACTTCTTACAAGATGGTCACTTTGCTGAATTAAAGAAAGCAGAGTTACTTAACGACAAAGTACAAACCTTACAATCTATTGAACCATACATTGGTCAGTTCTTTAGTAAGAAGTGGGTACAGAAAAATGTTTTACAATTTACAGATTCGGAAATTGACGAAATGGCGAATCAATTAGAAGACGAATCTGAAGACGATAATCAAGACGGAGAATTATAATGGCAAATACAAAAGATATGATTGACGCACTAGCAAAAGGTGATAACTTAGAAGCAGAGAAAGCATTTAACGATGTTATGTCTGGTAAAGTTGGAACTTCGTTAGAAGATAAAAGGGTTGAAGTAGCAAACTCTTTTGTTAAAACACCTGTAGAGGCGAAGGCAGAGGAAGATGATTCTTAATTTTCAAAATTACTATACATCTATCACTGAAAAAGATGACCACAAGAAATCTAAGGAGTATAAAAAATTAACTCCAAAGATGAAAAATGCAGTGGATGAAATTTTTAAATTAATGGACACTACTAAAGGACTAAATATACTAAATAACTTCGAAAAGACACTTCGTAATGTTTCAAAAAAACATAGAGTTACTGAAAGAGAACTCACTAGTTATTTTGAACGAGAAGTTTTATCGATTTAAGGAGAAAAGATAAATGGCATACACATCACAAACATTAGCAGACTCTGATTTTGAAGTAGTTGTTAAAACTACAATCACAGGTACTAATGGCACAGCACTTAAAGTAATCGATGCAAGCACTTTTGAGTCTGCTGCAAACGATGGTAGTGACAGATTAGATATAGTTGGTTGTAAATGGTCTGTTAGTTCTCCACTAGATGTAGAATTTAATGCTACTACTAATGTTGTCGCATTAACATTAAATGGTCAAGGCAGTTATGGGTTCGGAGATGGTGCACCCAAAATAGTAAACAATGGTGGTTCAGGAATAGATGGTGACATTTATTTAGAAAACGATGCAGCATGTGTAGGTTTTATCGTATTAAAACTAAGAAAATCTGCTGGTTATACATCGATATAATTACATAGGATAAGGATATGGCAATAAAATTAATATCAGAAGAAGTCGCTAATGTAGAATATCTTACTGAGCAAGATGAAAATGGTAAGAAGAACTACAAGATAAAAGGTATCTTCATGCAAGCAGACCTAAAAAATAGAAATGGTCGTGTTTATCCTATGGAAATACTACAGAAAGAAGTTAAAAGATATAATAAAGAATATATCTCAGAAAAAAGGGCATTTGGTGAATTAGGTCATCCAGATGGACCAACAGTTAATCTGGAAAGAGCAAGTCATATGATTACTTCTCTAGTACCAGATGGAAAGAACTTCATTGGTGAGGCAAAGATTCTTAGCACACCGATGGGTAATATCGTAAAGAATCTTATGGATGAGGGTGCTAAACTCGGTGTATCATCCAGAGGTATGGGCAGTTTAAACCAGAAAAATGGAGCGAACTATGTGAGAAATGATTTTTACCTAGCAACTGCAGCAGATATTGTGGCGGATCCTTCAGCACCTAGTGCTTTTGTAGAAGGCATAATGGAAGGCAAGGAATGGGTATGGAATCATGGTGCTTTAGTTGAAGCAGAACTTGCACAAGCAAAAGAACGCATTAACAAAAAAGTACAGAAGAAAAAAGCATTAGAAGAAGCATTAGAATTTGCTAAATTTCTTAAAATGCTTTAATTTATAAATATATACTAAACAATTAATAGGAGATAATTCCAATGGATAATGAGTTAGATAGATCTATTGAGGAATTAGAGGCAGAGGTAATCCAGGAACTTGAAGAAGCGAATGGTGCGGATGCTCCTAAAAAAGGTGCTGCTCCTGCCGATAAGGCAGACAAGATCGATGATAAAACATCTGGTGGTGTCGAAGACACTGGTCCTGCTGTAGTAGAACCTACTCAAAAAGTCAAAAAACCAAAATCTAAAGAAGTCAGTGGAGATCCTGCTCAGAAAGGGGAAGGAAGTCCTGACAAAATGGATAAACTTAAAGAAGATGAAGATGTTGATTCTTCTGATGATGTTGATTCTTCTGATACTTCTGAAACCAAAATGACTAAAGAAGGCATGAAAAATAAAATGCTTGCTGCTATGAAAAAGATGAATAAAAAAGAAATGGAAGAACTTTATGCATCTTATAATAAAATGTCAGAAATGGATGACGAAGAAGAAGAAGACGAAGAAGATGTAACAGAGAAGAAGGCAAAAATGAAAGAAGAAGTCGACAACAGAATTAAGGAAATCGATGTCAGCGATGATGTAGATGCTCTTATAAATGGAGAAGGCGATCTTTCTGAAGAATTTAAGTCTAAAGCAGCAACAATCTTCGAATCAGCAGTTAAGTCTAAAGTGCGTGGTGAAATAGAACGCATGCAAGGCATCTACGATGAAGAACTAGTTGAAGCAACTGAAACAGTTAAGTCTGAATTAACAGACAAGATTGATTCTTACTTAAACTATGTTGTTGAAGAGTGGATGAAAGAAAACGAATTAGCAATTGAGAGAGGTCTCAAGGGCGAAATCGCTGAAGACTTTATCGCTGGATTAAAACAACTGTTTGAAGATCACTATGTTGATGTTCCATCAGAAAAATATGATGTGCTTGAAGCACAATCAGAAAAAATTGCCGAATTAGAGGAAAAAGTTAATAAATCTTTAGAGGATTCTGTATCTCTTAAAGAGGAAAATTCTTCCCTAACTCGTCAAGCAGTTATATCAGAAGCGACATCTGATTTAACTGAAACCGAAATTGAAAAGTTTAAGTCAGTTACAGAAGATGTAGAGTTTGACTCTGCTGAATCTTTTCGTAGCAAGATTTACACTCTGAAGGAAAGTTATTTTCCTAAAGTAGTAAGTGAGTCGACTTCGACAATTGATAATGTAGAAACTGGCACTTTAGCACAGGACATTGATGTTTCTGACTCAATGGCAAACTATATGTCTGCAATTAGCAGAAATGTTAAAGGTGCAAATTAATATAAATAAGTAGAAAGTAATAAGGAGAAAATTACAATGTTTCAAACTGAACATCTACAAGAAAAGTGGTCGCCAGTCCTTGCACATCCCGAACTACCAGAAATTAGGGATTCGTACAAAAGGGCAGTAACTACTATCGTTCTTGAAAACCAAGAAAAGTCAATTAAAGAAGATCGTGCTTTCTTGAATGAGTCTGTTCCAACAAACTCATCAAGTGCAAATGCAAATATTGACAACTGGGATCCAATCCTAATATCACTAGTTAGAAGATCTATGCCAAACCTTATCGCTTACGATATCGCTGGTGTACAACCAATGACTGGTCCTACTGGATTAATCTTCGCTATGCGTTCTCGTTTCGCATCACAAGATGGTGCTGAAGCATTAGCAGACGAAGCATTCCCAGATATTTCTAACCAAAATGCTGCTGGTACAATCGGTGGTGGTGATATCGGTGCTACAGAAACTAACCCTTCTGTATTAAACGACACACCTGCTGGTACTTATGTTTCTGCAACTGGTCAAACTACTGCACAAGGCGAAGCACTTGGCGACAGTGGTGCAAACCAATTTGCTGAAATGGCATTCTCAATTGAGAAGCACACTGTTACTGCTGTAACTCGTGCTCTTAAAGCAGAATACACAATGGAACTAGCACAAGACCTTAAAGCAATCCACGGATTAGATGCTGAGCAAGAATTAGCAAACATCTTATCTGCTGAAGTTCTTGCTGAAATTAACCGAGAAGTTGTAAGAAACATTTATGTTTCTGCTGTAATCGGTGCACAAACTAACACTACTACTGCTGGTATCTTTGATTTAGATACTGACTCTAATGGTCGTTGGTCTGTTGAGAAGTTCAAAGGTCTAATGTTCTCTCTAGAGAGAGATGCTAATGCAATCGGTCAACAAACTCGTAGAGGAAAAGGTAATATTATCTTATGTTCTGCTGATGTTGCCTCTGCATTACAAATGGCAGGTGTATTAGATTACACTCCTGCGTTAAACAACAACCTAAATGTTGATGACACTTCATCTACATTCGCTGGTACTTTAAATGGTCGTTACAAAGTTTATATCGATCCATATGCTGCTAACATATCTGCAGACCAGTACTATGTTGTTGGTTACAAAGGTACATCGCCTTACGATGCTGGTATGTTCTATTGCCCATATGTCCCACTACAAATGGTGAGAGCAGTTGGTGAGAACACTTTCCAACCTAAAATTGGATTCAAAACAAGATACGGAATTGCTGCAAACCCATTCCATACTGGAACTGTTGCTGCTTCTGCATCTGGTGCGATCTCAATTACTGGTAACACAAATAAATACTACAGAAGAGTGAAAGTATCTAACTTAATGTAAGATAACTCTACTATCAAGTATTGAATTAAGAGGAACTTCGGTTCCTCTTTTTTTTGCCTGTCTAAATATAGTAAATAATACTTGACAAAACTCGTCCAATCAGATATAATTGTCATCATATAAGTGAAATAAGGAGATTTATTTTGAAAATATTAGTTCCAGTACACCAGTTTAATAACTTTGGTGGTATTATTAATCATACTGAGCAACTGATTGCAGGTCTAAAAGATTTGGGGCATGAGGTAACATTTGCCTTCTTAAAACCTACTGCTCAGAAACCCAAACCAGTTAATATTGAGATGCCTGAGGGATACGAACTTGGTGCTGGTACAGGTTTACCAGTACATCAGGGGAAAGGTTGGATTACTAACTACTATTCATTTCTTAATAAAGATAGTATCGATAGTTTTGTTAAGATGGCGAATGAACATGATATAGTTATCTGGGAAAGTATATTTGGATTTAAAAATAAAAACTCTGAAGAAAACAAAGATTGGTTACCAATGATTGAACAAGTTACTTCTAAACAAGTAATGATTGTTCACGATGGTAATCTTCGTAAGTTATATCCATGGGTATATAAATTTAAAAATCATATACAAGGTGTTGCTTGTGTACATGTATCAGCATATGAGTCAGGTAAAGCAATGGATATTCCTAGAGCAATGATACTTAATCCTCAAGAGATTGGTGATGTAAATGCTGATATAAATTTTGAGAATCGTAAAAGAGTAATACTATCTCCTCAAACTTTTAAAAGGTGGAAACATGTAGATGATTTAGTTGCTTCTGTTCCTTATATAAATGATTGTGAAATAAAAGTAGCAGGTGATGGTATAGAAAGAAATTATATGACATCTATTGATAAGTGTAAACCAGAGTATCATTGTAACAGAGATAAAGATCCAGATGCTAGTGAAGATCGTTTGGGTAAAAAGATATGGGACAATGCTACTGACACAGGTATGGAGTATCTTGGTTTCATAACTGAAACTGAAAGAGATAACATACTAAAAGAATCTTTGTTTCTTATAGATCCTTCATGGTCTAGAACTTATGGTGAACACTTTAATAGAACCATAGTTGATGCAATGAAAACTGGAACAGTTCCTATTGCTATCAATTTAGGAATCGCACCTGATGAAGATGGTGTTGGTTCTTTATTTAAACCAAACGAAAACTATTTAATGCTTAAATATAACTATACTGCTAAACAGTATGGCGATATGATTAATAAGTTTTTAGATATTCCTCAAAAAGTATATGAGAAAATTGCTACTACTAACTTTCAGTTAATTAAAAAGTTTGATAGAAGAAAAATTGCTCAAGATTATATTGACCTTGCTAATGGTAAGGTATGTGGAGAGAAACATGAAGTATCACCATCACCAAATCCTATCTTCGTTAAAAATGGTAACGAAATGTGGGATAGTCATTTTGAAGTTGAAGAAACCTCTTCACTTGAAAGTTTCTTTGGTTAATCTGTTTTTAATCTCTTATAAATAAGAGTATGGCATATAATAAAACAATAGACAGACAACCAACTAAGTTAGACTATTCAGCACCAACTCAGTTTAGGTTCACAATCACACAACTACCAAAAGTTGAATACTTTACTGTTGCAGCAAATATTCCTGGAATTAATTTAGGGGAAGTAACAGTCGCATCTCGTTTTAAAGATATTCCTATGTTAGGAGATGTGTTAGTATATGAAGATTTGACAATTACATTTATAGTAGATGAATTTTTAGAAAACTATATTCAATTACATGAGTGGTTAACAGGTATAGGATTTCCTAAAAGCACTAAACAGTTTAGAGATTTTAGACAAACAACTTCTAATAGTCCTACAACAACTCTTGGTACAAGAACATTAGCAGATAATGCATCGGCAGGTAGTGATATTGGTGACCCAAGACCATCAACTGCTGAACGAGGAATGTTTGGTGATGCTACTATGACATTACTAACAAATAAAAATAATCCAGCAGTGGAAGTTAGATTCCAAGATCTATTCCCTGTTTCTTTGGGCGAGTTAAGTTATACACAAAATGCTACAGATGTAGAATACTTAACAGTTGAGGCAACTTTTAAATATAAACTATATGAAATACACACCTTATAAATAAGGTAGTACAATATATAATGCGGAGTTATTATGACACTTGATGAGTTAAAAGCACAGGTCGCAAAAGATCTAGTGATAAATGATGAAAGACTTGATACCGAATCTTTGAGAAACCAAGAACTTTATTCTAAGTATCTTCAAATCAAAACAAACTTTGAATTACTTTTATATCGTGCGAAAGGCGATTACAAAGTATTGTATCGAGAAAAATGGGAATACTATGGTGGTAAAGCAGACGCAAAAGTTTATGCCACTAAACCATTTGACCTTAAAATATTAAAATCAGATCTTAGTATATACATCGAATCAGATGAAGATATTATTGCAGCAGAACATAAAATAACATATCTTGAAACAACTGTCAAGTATATAGATGGTGTATTGCGTTCAATACAAAGTAGAGGATGGGATATTAAAAATGCTATATCTTGGAAGTCCTTTGAGGCAGGTATGATGTAATGGTAAATGTATTTGATAATTTCTTAGAACACCATGTTGCTGAACTTATAGATCTACAGATGCGAGAAGTACATTGGAAATATGATTATGATAGTAAACCAAAAGGAACTCAAAAACATTGGCATGTATTTTGTGGGCATAAGATAGATGTTGTACCAGATGAATATAATTTCATAGTTCCTATATGGGAAAAGATTAGAGCAACTTGTAATGTGGAATTAGAACGAGTATATCTAAACGCACATACATTTGGTATAGAACCACATGTACACAGAGATGATGGTGATGTTACTATGATATATTATCCTAGATTAGATTGGAAAGAAGAGTGGGGTGGGGGAACTGCTATCTATAATAATGAGGTAACAGAGATAGATAGACACTTTGTAAATAAAGGTAATAGATTGATTATGTTTGATGCTAATTTACCACATCAAGCACAACCAATTAGTAGAGAATGTTATCAACTGAGAACTTGTGTAGTATTTAAAACGAACTGGATGTAATAATGACAGTAAAGTATTATGATTATGTACAAAAGTATGTTCATTTTTATGAAGATGTAATATCGATAAAAGATTGTCACACATTAATGAACGCAGAGTTTGCTTATAAACCATCAAAGTATGCAACGCACAAGTCAGAAAGTCCTCGTAGTGAAGAAAGAGTAAAAATGGACGATGCTTGGATAGGTGAGAACGATGAGCATTATAATTTAATTAAATCATCGTTTGAGTTTGTAATTAAAGAATATCAAAAAGCATATAAAAATTGTATCATTAAAAACACAACACCATTTAGAATTAATCGCTATTCAGTTGGTGGGTTTATGTCAGAACATTGCGATAATATACATCACAGTCATGGGCAAACATATGGATACCCACAATTATCAGCATTGTTATTTTTAAATGACGATTATGAGGGTGGTGAATTTATGGTTAACAATCTTGCTTATCCAAGAAAGAAAGGTTCAGCAATTATATTCCCTTCTAATTTTATGTACCCACATCAAGTAACAGAGATAAAAAAAGGAACACGATGGAGTATAGTGACATGGTTGATGTAAAAGAGCATTTAGTATTTCCAACTGTTATTAATGAATTTAAGTATGATATGCCCAGAGAAGAAAGAGATTACATTTTTTATCTTTCAGACTTATCAGACAACTGGCAAACTGCTGATAACCTACATACAAAAACAGAAGTTCAAAAGTTTACAGATTGTATACAAGAAACTTGTGAAAATATATTATCATATCAAAGATACGAATACGATAAAGTAGAAATAACTGGTATGTGGGCAAATGGTTTAAAGAAAGGTGAAACACACGCACCACATACACATTCAAATAATTTTTTATCAGGTGTATACTATCTTGTCGCTAATGAAGAAACAGCACCTATACAATTTTTTGACCCAAGACCACAAGCAAGTGTTATGCGACCAAAGGTAACAGAACATAATTATACTAATTCTAGTATGATGCAATTTGACTCTGTAAAAAATGTAGGATATATATTCCCATCATGGTTACAACATTGGGTTCCACCTACAAATATAGGTAGACTAAGTATATCATGGAATGTTATAATTAGAGGACAATATGGTGAACCAAACACCTTACAAAATTCATATATCTAAACTTAACGAAACTTATCTAGTCGTTCAATGTGACAACGATGGTGTCATGATGGAGATGGCAGAATTTTTTACATTCGAAGTTCCAGGTGCTAAGTTCATGCCACAATATAAGAATCGTGTTTGGGACGGAAAAATTAGATTACTTGACAGAAGAACAGGTAAAATATATTTTGGTTTAATAAAGTACATACTAGAGTTTTGTGAAAGAAACGAGTTACCTGTAGTTGTAGATCCACAAGTAACAGATAAAAAGGATATAGATAAAGAAACTATTGAAGGATTTATTAAATCACTTAAACCTAGATCTAGAGGTGAAGATTTAGAGATTCGTGATTACCAACTAGATGCTGTTCACCATGCGATACAAAATCATCGTGCTTTATTTTTAAGTCCTACTGCGTCAGGTAAATCATTAATCATATATGCCATAATAAGATACTATACATTATTATTACAAAAACAAGAGCATAGTAAAATTCTCATACTAGTACCAACCACTTCACTAGTGGAGCAAATGTATTCTGATTTTATAGACTATGGATGGGAAGATAAATACTTACATAGAATATATCAAGGGCATTCAAAAGATACAGATAAACCTATCGTTATTTCTACATGGCAATCTATCTATAAATTACATAAATCATATTTTAAACAGTTTGGTTGTATAGTAGGCGACGAAGCACATTTATTTAAAGCAAAGTCCTTAACAGGTATTTTAACTAAGTTAGAGAACTGTAAATATAAGTTTGGACTAACTGGTACATTAGACGGCACACAGACTCACAGGTTGGTTTTAGAGGGTCTTTTCGGTCAAGTCGAGAAGGTTACTACTACTAAGAAGTTAATGGAGAAAGAAACTGTAGCAGACCTACAGATTAAATGTATAGTATTAAAGCATAAAGATGAAGAATCTAAACTAATAAGGGATTTTAAATACTCAGAAGAAATAGATTATCTAGTGCAACATCAAAAGAGAAATGAGTTTATTACTAAATTGTGTAACACATTAAATGGCAATACTTTATGTTTGTTTCAATTAGTAGAAAAACATGGTAAAGTATTACATACTATGTTAGAAGAAAACTCAGATAAAAATATATATTTTGTTTTTGGTGGAACTGATACTGAAACAAGGGAAAACATTCGTGAGATTACAGAACAACAATCTAATACTATTATTGTTGCATCGTATGGTACATTTAGTACTGGTAT
>MDTC01097648.1_pt1 | contig 16795 bp, 12 predicted proteins | sample 811181 | NCBI WGS metagenome assembly MDTC01 (sample SAMN05326644, study PRJNA326480) | marine metagenome | isolation source: seawater | place: Pacific Ocean: North | collected 2011 | reverse complement strand
TTGCTTTGTCTTTTAAACCAAGCCATAAATCATATTTAATGATTAACAAATCTAAAAATTTATAATGTATTCACATTATTTAAATCCTCAAAAGCTTTAATAAGTCTTTGAACAAATGAACTTTCACCTTCTCTTATCCATTTTCTTGGGTCATAATATTTCTTGTTGGGAACATCATCACCTTCAGGGTTGCCAATTTGTGCTTTTAAATAATCACTATTTTCGTTGAAATAATCTCTAACACCAGTCATAAACGCATATTGCATATCTGTATCAATATTCATTTTAATCACTCCATATCCTATTGCTTCTCTGATCTCTTCAACACTCGATCCTGAGCCACCATGAAAAACAAAATCTATTGTATTATGAGGTAAATTGAATTTTTTCGAAATATATTCTTGAGAGCTTTTCAATATTTTAGGGGTAAGTTTTACATTTCCTGGCTTGTATACGCCATGAACATTGCCAAATGCCGCAGCAACCATGAACTTATCACTTATATTAATTAGTTCTTGGTATGCATAAGCAACTTCTTCGGGTTGAGTGTAAAGTTTAGACTCGTCAACACCAGTATTATCGACTCCATCTTCTTCACCACCAGTTATGCCCAATTCCATTTCAAGTGTCATTCCAATTTTTGACATTCTTGTAAAATATTCTTTACATATATTGATATTTTCTTCAATTGGTTCCTCAGAAAGATCAATCATGTGTGAACTAAATAAAGAGTATCCATTTTTTTTATAACATCTTTCATTTTCTTCCATTAACCCATCAATCCATGGAAGAAGCTTTTTTGCACAATGATCAGTGTGTAGGATTACCGAAACACCATAAGATTTTGCCATTTCGTGAACATGATAAGCTCCAGCTATTGAGCCGCTGATCGCTGCTTTCTGATCATTATTGCTAAGACCTTTTCCGGCATTAAAGCAAGCTCCACCGTTAGAAAATTGTATAATCACCGGTGAGTTTAATTGTTTTGCTGTTTCCAAAACTCCATTTATGCTATTGCTTCCAATAACATTTACGGCAGGTAATGCAAATTTTTTTTTCTTAGCTAGTTTAAAAATTTCTTGAACTTGATCCCCGGTCGCAACACCAGGTTTTATATTATGATTCATAAAGAATATTTATGTTTTGCGAATAGTTTACATTATTTTTAGCTTTTGTAAAGTTATGAATAACTAATAGAATGATAACTAAAAATCAGATAAAATTAATAAAGTCCTTGAGAGCAAAAAAAAACAGAATTAATAATGGTTTGTTTATTGCTGAGGGTGAAAAAACTGTTAAAGAATTAATTAAATCTTCTTTTGAAGTTGCTAACATATTTTCTGTTGACGAAAAGTATAAAAAATCTGATTATTTTATTAAAATTAGTGATAAAGAGCTAAATCAAATAAGTAGTTTCAAGGCCCCCAATAAAGTTGTTGGTATTTTTAAGATTCCAAAAAAATCTAAACCAAATTTTAATTCTAATATTATCGCTCTTGAAGGAATCAATGACCCCGGAAATTTAGGTACAATCATAAGACTTTGTGATTGGTTTGGAATTAGAGATATAATTTGCAGTAAAAATAGTGTGGATTGTTATAATCCCAAAGTTGTACAATCCTCAATGGGATCTATTTCAAGGGTTAATATTTCTTACATGGAATTAGATATTTTACTTAATGACAAAAGAAATAGTTTTGTTGCAGCAGATTTAAACGGAGAAAAACTCAATAGTTTTAAATTTAAACAGCAACAAATAATCTTTTTTGGAAATGAATCAAGTGGGCTTTCAAAGAATTTATTATCAAAGGTCACAAAAAAAATCACAATTCCTCGATTTAATAAAAATATTGACAGTTTAAATCTTGCAAATTCAGTTGGTATAATATTACATGAACTAAAAAACCAAACTATTGAAAAGTGAAATTGATAAGAATTCCATGGGTTTTCATAAATTTTATATTGCTCGTCCATGGACTTAGTGGATCTTCATCAGCTACTAATTCATCACTTAAAGCAAATACGCCCCTAACACTAGGACTGAACTTGAACCACTCAAGATAAAAATCAATTCCAAATCCTAATTCATAAAAAAATGTATTTTTTTTAGTTCTAAATTCCCCAAGACTATTATCATTAATACTATTTTCTTTGCTTGAAAGATTAAATGCAGTTGAAAAGCCGCCTAATAGGTAAGGTTTAAAGTTATTAACTCTTTGAGTTGAGATTTTTAGAATTAATGGTAAATGTATGTAAGTGGATTTGATCATTCTAAAATGATTATTTTCATTGAAGACATCCTGATTAAAATCTGATGGACTATAAATCAAATTTCTGTTTGACATTACTAAACCAGGCTCAAATCTCAAATCAAAATAATCAGAAATACGAAGGTTACCAATTAATCCAACATTAAATCCAATTGATTTTTCTGTTTGAATGTCAGTCAAATCATATTTGTAATCAAAGTTATAATCATAATTATTTAAACCCAGAAAATATCCCCAGGATAGGGGAGACTTATCAAAATTTTCATTATTTACAAGTCTATCTTTTGTGAATAGTTGTGCATTTGAATATTGAAATACATTTACAGTTAATATAACTAATATCAATTTTTTCATTCTTTTGCAAATATCTACATTCAAATTATTTAAAGCTATTATTTTTTAAATAACCTATTTTTTTTGAGTTTATTGTATAGTTAGTGGAGGTGTTTTAAATAACTAATTAGGTAAAATACTATATATTTGTTCATAATACTTATTACTAGAAATGAAAATAATAATTGCGGGTTCTGGTGAAGTAGGATCCCACTTAGCAAAATTATTATCGTTTGAGTCACAAGAGATAACTCTAATTGACTCAAATAATGAGAATTTAACTTTTCCTAATAGTCAATTGGATATTAGGGTAGTTGAAGGAGATTGTACATCAATATCTATTTTAAACAAAGCTAATGTTTCCGATGCAGACTTGTATATAGGAGTAACAGCAGCTGAATCCGTTAATTTAACATCCTGTTTTTTAGCTAAAAAATTAGGGGCTAAAAAGACAATCGCAAGAATTTCAAACCCTGAGCTCATTGAAAATGAAAATATTAATTTTTCTGAATTAGGAATAAGCGAGCTTGTTTCACCTGAAATATTAACATCAAAGGAAATAAATATGGTTATTAACAGGTCAGAATTCACTGATCCCTTCGAGTTCGATGATGGTGCTTTAATCACTTTAGGTCTAAGTGCATCATTTACATCCAACTTTATCGGTAAAACAGTTGTTGAGGCTGCAAAAATATTTCCTGAAACTCATTTTTTTCCAATTGCAATTAAAAGAGATGAAAAGACGATAATCCCAAGAGGTGACACTATTTTTCAATCAGGTGATCACATTGTTTTTATGACTGAGCCTGCAGGTGAAGACGAATTACTGAAATTATCAGGTCAAAATAATGAAATTATTAAAAATGTAATGATCTTAGGCGGTGGTAAAGTTGGTAAGAAGGTTGCTGAAGATTTAACTTCAGAAAATATTAATGTAAAACTTGTTGAAATTGATAAGCAAAGAGCTGAGGAATTAGCTGAGGACTTGGATGATTGTCTAGTGATATATGGTGACGGGACAAATTCTGAACTGCTTGAAGAAGAAAATTTAGAACAAATGGATGCTTTTATTGCTGTTACAGGAGATTCTGAAACTAACATTATGTCAAGTTTAATCGCTAAATCTAAATCAATAAATAAAACAATTGCACTAGTTGATAATCTTGACTATTATAAATTGACCCAAATTAGTGGTATTGACACCCTAATTAACAAAAAATTATTGGCTGCTGATGCTATTTCAAAGCACGTTCATAAAGCTGAGATAGTAGCTATTTCGCAACTTGATAATATGGATGCCGAATTGTTGGAGTTTGTTGTAAAAGAAGATTCTAAAGTTTGTAATAAAGAAATTAAGCAATTAGATTTTCCTAGATGTGCAATTATTGCTGGAATAATTAGAGATGGTAAAGGTAATATTGTACTTGGTGATTTTAAAATATTAACCAATGATCGGATTGTTGTTTGCTGTTTAAATGATTCAATCCATAAAGTAGAAAAGTTATTTTAATGAAAATCAATTTAAAAATAATTACATATTTTCTGGGTTTTTTGCAGTTGATAAATGGGGGTTTTATGTTTTTAACCGCTCTTTTGAGTTTTTTTCATGATAATAAAATTACTACAGAACTAATCTTATCTGGAATTATTGTCTCATTTCTGGGGCTTGTAATGCTATTTCTTAACAGAAATCATGAAAAACAAATTAATAAGAGAGAGGGGTATTTAGTTGTTGTCTTGGGTTGGGTTTCCATGATTATGACTGGTACAATTCCATATATTTTGTCATCAGAAATTGACGGTTTTTCTAATATAATTTTTGAAGCAACATCCGGATTTACTGCAACTGGTGCTACAATAGTTGAAAAAGTTGAGAGCCTTTCTGATGGATTGCTCTTTTGGAGAAGTATAACTCATTGGCTTGGAGGTATGGGAATGATTGTATTCGCTATTGCTATTCTTCCGTTGTTAGGCATTGGAGGTATGCAGCTTTTTAGTGCCGAGTCACCCGGTCCAAACACTGATAAATTACATCCAAGAATCACTGATACTGCTAAAAGATTATGGTTAATTTATGTTTCTTTCACCGTTATTGAGACTATTTGCCTTCAATTTGCGGGAATGTCTTTTTTTGATGCCATAAACCACTCCATGAGCAACATAGCATCGGGTGGATTTTCAACAAAATCAGAAAGTATTGGATTTTGGAATGACAATCCTCTGATTCAATACATAATTATATTTTTTATGTTTTTAGCAGGTACAAGTTTTGTTTTATGTTATTATGGCTTCAAATTTAATTTTAAGAAAATTTTTAGAGATGAAGAATTTAAGACTTATTCTTTATTAATATTTGGGTTTACTATCCTTGTAACACTAATATTATATTTCAATCCGTTTGATACTATTTCTAATAATTTATCATTTGACAGCTTTGAAGAAACTCTCAGACATTCATTATTTCAAGTAGTTTCGATTATTACTACCACAGGATTTGTTACTGGAGAGGCAGGGGATTATACATCATGGGGACCCTTACTATTATTAATATTTTTTGGAATGATGTTTTTAGGTGGATCTGCCGGAAGTACTTCTGGAGGTTTTAAAATAATGCGACATATACTGATTATAAAAAATGGCTTTTTGCAATTCAAAAAAATTCTTCATCCTAATGCAATAATCCCTCTCAGATTTAATAAATCTTCTGTCACATCTGAGATAATGTATAATATATTAGGGTTTTTTATAATATATATGCTATCATTTATGATTGGAACAGTAGTTTTTGCAATTTTAGGACTTGATTTTCAAGAGGCATTAGGTGTGTCTGCATCAAGTTTGGGTAATGTAGGTCCGTCAATTGGTTCATACGGCCCAACTAATACCTTTGCCAATTTACCTACTATTGCTAAATGGTGGTCTTCCTTTTTAATGTTACTCGGAAGGCTAGAATTATTCACAGTTATAATTATTCTCACTCCTTATTTTTGGAATAGAAAATAAGTATTAAGATTTTACAGCAGATTTTATTCTCAGAATTGCATTTTTAATTTTATCCTGAGAAGCAGCGTATGAGATTCTTATACAATTTGGATCGCCAAAAGCATCACCAGTTACAGTTGCTACAAGTGCATGTTCCAGTAGAAACATCGACATGTCAGAAGCATTATTAATTTTAAAACCATTGATTGTCTTACCAAAGTAATATGATACATTAGGAAAAACATAAAAAGCCCCCTCCGGAATATTACAATTAAACCCTTCAATTTCCTCTAATAAATTAAGTATTAAGTCTCTTCTTAGCCTGAACTCCTTTACCATAAAATTAATTTTATCTGGGTTTTCTTTTAGGGCAGCGATTACAGCTCTCTGAGCTATACAATTAGCACCGCTAGTTACTTGCCCTTGTACTTTGTTACAAGACCTTGCAATCCATTCAGGTGCACCAATATATCCGATTCTCCAGCCTGTCATTGCAAAAGCTTTTGAAACTCCATTGACGGTTATTGTCCTGTCTTTTACTTCCTCAAAAGTTCCAATACTATTGTGCCCCCCATTATAGTTTATGTGTTCATATATTTCATCTGATACTATAAAGATATTTTTATGCTCTTGCAGTACTTTCGAAAGTTCTGAAAGTTCTTTAACAGAATAAACTGATCCACTTGGATTACAAGGAGAACTGAACCAAACCATTTTTGTTTTTTCTGTAATTGCATTTTTGAGCTGCTCAGCTGTCATTTTAAAATCATTTTTAATATCGGTTTTAACTTCAACAGGAATACCTCCTTTTAATTTTACTATATCAGAATAACTAACCCAATAAGGACATGGTAAAATAACTTCATCTCCAGGATTTATAAGAACGGATGCAATATTATACAGTGATTGTTTAGCACCTGTTGAAACCACAATTTGAGAAAGATCATATATGAGCCCATTATCTCTTTCAAATTTCTCAATTATTGCTTTTTTTAAATCTAAATAGCCATCAACAGGTGTATATGAATTATAATTTTTGTCAATAGCTTTTTTTGCAGCTTCTTTGATGAAATCAGGAATGTTAAAATCAGGCTCGCCTAAACTCAAGCCAATTACATCTTTTCCTTGAGCTCTAAGTTCTCTTGCTTTTGCAGCCATTGCGAGTGTCTGGGAAGTTGCCAGATTTTTTACTCTTTCAGAAAGGTAATGTTCCATAATTTTGAATTGCTTAAAAATAACACTTAGTGACAATTTTTAAAATTTTTGTTTACAATATCATACTTTTGTTTAATAACTTTTATTATGAAGATTATACTTGATGTGTTTGCTGATTTAAATAATGTTCAGATTGAACAATTTTCAAAATTGAAAAAGATCTACGGAGATTGGAATAATAAGATAAATGTTATTTCAAGAAAGGATATTGAAAATATATATGAAAGACACGTTCTTCACTCTTTAGTAATTGCAAAATTTATAAAATTTAATAAAGGTACAACTGTCCTTGATTTAGGTACTGGAGGAGGGTTTCCAGGGATACCCTTGTCAATATTTTTCCCTGAGGTGAATTTTATTTTAGTTGACAGTATTAGAAAAAAGATAGTTGTAGTTGATGAAATAATTAATGAACTTAGACTTAAAAATGTTAAATCAGAGTGGTCAAGGGCAGAAAATTTGGATTATAAATATGATTTTTTGGTCACAAGAGCAGTAGCAAAAATGTCCCTTTTAATCGAGTGGTCTAAAGGAAAATTTAATAAGAATTCAAATAATAGTATACCAAATGGAATTATTGCATTAAAGGGTGGTAATGTTAATGATGAATTGAAAAATATTCAACAAAAAAAAATTGTAGATATCAAAAATATTTTTGACTCCGACTATTTCTTGGATAAGAAGATTATTTACGTCCCTTCTTAGTTTATCTTATCCTTAATTTAAAGGACTTAACACCATAGTTACTTTCAACCTTTATAAAGTAAATGGATGTAGAGAGATTACTTAAATTAACCTGATAGTTGTAACTATTGATGTTTTCTTCAATAATTTTTTGACCCAAAATATTGAAAATTTGAATATTTGATAGTTTTTCGCTAGAGGTTATATTCAAAATATCATTCAATGGATTGTAATAATATTCGAAATCTGAAATTTCATTTTCACTCAGACCTAATGTTCCTTCAACTTTGAATGAGTCAGTTTGGAGAACAAATGAATCATTACCAACATAATGAATTCCAATTCTAATATTCTCACCTTCATATGCAGACAAATCAAATTCATATGTTGTCCAATCAGTTGGGGCCTCAATATATGCTCCGTTAGAAATAACAGTAAAATCGTTATAATCAGTGCTATTACCAACTGCAATTTGAAATCTTTCAAGCCCATATGTGTCATTGACTGATTTAGCTTTCATTGAAAATATCGGAGAAGTAATACCACTAAGAGAAAACTCGGGACTAATCATCCAATCATCATTTGGAACAGTAGTGCCATTTGCACCAGATGCAATAAAATATAAACCTTGATTTCCTTGAAATGTATCCCATTCTGGAACAGGTCCACCAGTTGGAGTGGAAATTTCATCATTATAAATAATTCCAGTACCAACATAGCTCTCATTTTCAAAATCAACATCGTTAGCACCCCAAGTTGTACCACCGTCTAAATCGTACATAATCCAATCACCGATATCGCTAATTATGAATGGATCATAACACTCAAAATTATCTCTCCACGCAATAGGAAGTGAATAGTTGTCAGGACAATTTGATGTTTCTTGACTTGTAATTGTAACCGAAACAGAATCATTTGTTAAGTCTTCATCATTTTCTAGAATTGTACCTGAGGTGATTTCATAGTCTCCAATCAATGAAAAGTCGGCTACAGTATTAAACGTATATTCAATACTTTGTCCCGCCATAATTACTCCTTCAAGGGTTTCAATAATTTGATCTCCCCCGTTTATTTGATAAAAAACATTTAGATTTGAAGCACCCATTACACCGTAATTTCTGACTGTAACGGTTATATTTTCATTATTAGTTAACACTCCACTTACAGGAGAATCAATGGATAAAATACCCGTATCAAACTGGTTGTTAGATTGCATACAACTTGGTGGTAAAGAAAAGTCCTCAACTTGATCAGTTCTGCTACTTGCATTTCCTTGGTCAGCTTCCCAGCCTAATCCTCTAGCTGCAAATGCACCCCATATTAAACATTCGTTAGCTCCATCGTAAACGAGTTCGTCAGCTAGTAAAATTGCATCCCTCATATCAACAAACCCTGAGCTACATGGAGCTAGCTTTAAACCATCTATAACTAATTGCATAATCATATTATTTCCTCCATTACCATTGGTAAGATCAGGGTCAAAACCATATTCATCTATAAATAGCCATGTTAAATCCCATAGCATAGTAGCAAAAACAAAACCAACTCCGTGGGGTTGGCTTACAGCGGCCGTATTGTTTGTATCAGCATAAGTGTATGGGTTAACTCCAAAATCAGGAGAGTATGGTGCATTTCTGATGCCAGTTCCGTTAGGGGCTTGGCCAGCAGAGTATGTAGCAACACCTCTAGGAATTGAGGGTGCATCATTTTCTCCTAAAGTAATCATTAGTCCAAACCAATCAGAGAAACCTTCTCCTTGTTGCTCATCATTTTGCATACATCCTGCAGCTTGTGCCCCCCCCATTAGTCTGTTAGAAATTCCATGACCATATTCATGAGCGATTATTTCATTATCATAATCTGAGTCAGTGTAATTTGCTGCATTAATAAGTTCAGCATTTATTGTATCTCCGGCTTGTAGTGCATCAATCAAAGCTTCACCATCAGCTTGACTAATCATAATTGATGGTATAGTTACGCTACCTCCGTCTGCTCCAGCTCCCATTGTTATTGGACCACCAGCTACATTATTGACCATAATTACTGCAATTGCACCTGCATTTTCTGCAGCTAGAATCTTAAAACCAAATTCACATATTCCCCTTCTTATAACTGCTATTTTTCCCTCTAATTCTGAAGGATTAATTATTGTTTGACAAGCATCATGAGGGTCAGGTGCATCTTCTCCTAGTTCTCCTTGATCGATTAATAAGGCTAGCTCACCTGAGAGAGGTGTATCATCAGGCAATGATTCTCCAAATCCAGCAGGGAGACCCGTATATTCACCGGCTAAACTGCCATTTAAAATTGTTAGAGGTTCTCCTGCAGGACCACTCCATAGAAACATTGTCATTTGAGGGTTTTGTCCATCTGGAGGTGTTCCAAAACTAGCATTATTAAAACCACTTCCATCTTGACCATCTGCATTTACACTATCACTCCCTAATCCTCCGTTTCCGTAATTATTTTCTTGAAAATTACCACTAGCTTCATCAAATCCATAACTGTACCAAATATCATGCATCATATTGTTTATATAGAACAAATTAGTTATAGATGCATCCATATTTTCAGATGGTGGTAGAGAAAAATCAGCTTGAAAATTAAAATTTAATTCTAATCCACCATCTGGTGAATAGTCAGTATCTATTCCAGTACCTAATCCATTTCCCTCATCATCCTCTCGTGCATATACATTATTACCTCTTGTAATCGTATACTCAGGACCTACAACACCGTCAGTGTCATGCCACCCAAAGGGTGAGGCTACTGGATCAGCAGGATCGTTTAGTAATTCAAATGCCCCATGGTTTGGACTTGGTGTAGGTAATGAAACTACATTATAAGAAGACCCATCATTGGATGACTTGTTTGAATTATTTTTAATTATGCTGTGGCTTTGCTTATGATTACCATTTTTATCAAATTCACAATTAATAATCCAATTTTCTTTTTTTATAACTTTTCCATCATCAGCACTAACAAAAATATCATACCAGTTTTTGTGATCTGTAGTAACAATATTAAAATTCCAAGTTAGATTTAATTTATTGTCCACAACTACATACACAAGTTTAGCTTCTACGTTGTATGGATTGGTATGTTTCCAGCCATCTGGAGAATTTTTAAATTCGCTGATTTTTAATTCATTTAATCCTTTCTCAATTGCTGAATAACTATCAATTTTAGGGGCAAGTAGTGAGCTTTGACCAAAACTATCATCAACAAATCTATTATTGTATGATTTGACTTCTCCATTTTTAATAGCCATTGTTGAAATTGCATTATGAACGTCAATATTGTTAAATTTTTGTTGAACATAGTAAACATCGTAATTGGGGTTTGTTTCAATTGAACTTTTTACAGAATATTGATTGCTTTTCAATGAAAAATTATTGACTAAATAATTGTCAATTTTTGACCTATTTTTTTCTTGAGAATAGACAATGCTTACTGTTATGAAAAATATTAATAATTGTTTGAATTTGTTCATTTAGTTTATTTATCTTTTTTAAGGAAAGGGTATTTGTAATCATTTGGGGTGACAAAAGTTTCCTTAATTAACCTTGGCGATACCCATCTTAGTAAATTTAGCATACTTCCTGCTTTATCGTTTGTTCCGGATCCTCTAGCTCCACCAAAAGGCTGTTTTCCAACGACGGCACCTGTTGGTTTATCATTTATATAAAAGTTTCCAGCTGAATTTTTTAGTACTCTAATCGCCTTTTCAACTATATATCTATCATTAGCAAGAATTGCGCCAGTTAACGCGTATTCACTTGTCTTGTCAACTAAATTCAGGGTTTTTTCAAAATCCGAATCTTTGAAAACATATATAGTCATGACTGGTCCAAATATTTCTTCTCTCATTGTTACATAATTTGGATCAGAAGTTAAAATTACTGTTGGTTCAATAAAATAACCCTTTGTTTTATCATAAGTTCCTCCGATAATTACTTCGGCAATATCAGAATCATTTGCATCGTCTATGTACTTTGATATTTTATCAAATGATTTTTCATCAATTACAGAAGTCACAAAATTTTCAAAATTTTCAGGCGACCCCATAGAAATTGACTTTAAATCATCTTCAAGATATCTTCTAACCTTGTTCCAAAGAGATTCTGAAATATAACCTCTAGAGGCAGCACTACATTTTTGACCTTGAAATTCAAAAGCTCCTCGTGTTATTGCTGTTGATACTTGTTTAGGATTTGCAGATTGGTGAGCAAGAATAAAGTCCTTGCCTCCGGTTTCACCTACAATTTTTGGATAAGTTTTATAGTTAGCGATATTGTCACCAATTGTTTTCCAAAAACTGTTAAATACGGATGTTGACCCTGTGAAGTGTAATCCACTGAATTCATTGTGTGACAAAGCTTTTTCTGTAATCAAAGCAGCATTACCATAAACAGCATTTATAACACCATCAGGTAAGCCAGCTTCTTTAAGGACATCAATGATTATTTTTGCAGACAAAATTTGTGTGCTACTGGGTTTCCAAAGAACAACGTTTCCTAACATTGCCATACAAGTTGGTAAATTTCCTGCAATTGCAGTAAAATTAAATGGAGTTACTGCATAAACAAAACCCTCTAATGCTCTGTACTCAACTCTGTTCCATGCATCACTATCACTTTCAGGTTGATTGCTATAAATTTGGGTTACAAATTCAACATTAAACCTTAAAAAATCAATTAACTCACAAGCGGAATCTATTTCAGCTTGATGAACTGTTTTTGATTGACCAATCATAGTCGCCGCATTTATTTTATATCTATAAGGTCCAGCAATTAATTCAGCAGCCTTAAGAAATATTGCAGCTCTATTTTCCCATGACATGTCTTCCCAGTTTTCTTTGGCAGCTAATGCTGATTCAATAGCATCATCAATATGTTTTGGCTCGGCGATGTAGTATTCACCAACTATTTTTTGGTGATCGTGTGGTGGACTAATTTGTTTTTTATCCTCTGATTTTACATCTTTTCCATTGATATACATCGGAACTTCCGTGAAAGAGTTTATCATCTCTTTATATATCTTTTGTATTTCATCCCTTTCTCTTGATCCTGGAATGTAAGATTTAACCACTTCATTTTTAGCCTTTGGAACTTTAAAAAAACCTGTACTCATAATTGTCAATTTGGTGTGTGAAAATACAACTAATTTTTATAATGATTTTAATTAAGTGCAAATGGAGCACTTAGCTTGAAGGAAGGTATAATTACATTAAACTTTTTTGAATTATTAAGATTTATCATTTTGTAATGACCACGCATTGACCCATAGGGGGATTTTAATAAGCATCCAGATTTGTAATTATGCGATTCTCCAGGTTTTATCACTGGTTTTAAGCCTATAACCCCTTCACCATTAACTTTTTCTTTATCATTTAAGGATTCTGAAATTATCCAGTGTCTAGTTTTAAGCTGTACGCTGTCAGAGCTCTGATTTTCAATAGAAATACAATATTGAAAAGCATAGTGTAGTATATTTTCTTTAAAAAATGTTCCTTGAAAAAAATTATTAACGGAAATTTTAATTCCCTTTGTTATATGTGTTACCATTATAAAAATAAAAATAATGATTTTTTTTTAGTTAGTTATGTATTTGGATAATCCTTTACCAGCCCCAACAACTCTATCATATCTTTCCCCAAAGTTTCTGTAATACACAATAACATTGTATTCGTTTTCGGTTTCGTCAAAGTTACCGCCAATACTTCCGTAAATAATATTGTTATTAGAATCAACACTAACATACTTATAATTGTAAAAGCCTTGTTTTAACTTAATACTTATTTCGTGAAGTTTAGTATCAGGGTTAAATTCCATTAAATATTTTTCAGAAATTTCGTAATTATTAAAATCTCCCTGTAAATATATTTTAGAATTAATGTTTTTAATTCCATCTAGTTCTAAATAAAAATGAACATTGACATAATCTGCTTCATATTCTGGGTTTGAGGAATTACTTACATCTACTAAAAAACTTCCATTAATATCTGGATTATATGTGTATTTTTTATTTTTTCTAGGAAAATCAGTGTAGAGGAAACTACTGTATATGTCGTTTAAATCAAAACTTCTTATTCTTAAATTTGTATTTCTAACGAACTTGTTTTCAAAGTACAAGTATTCATTTCCTCCCCAAAAACTTAATTCACTGTCATATTTGTAAATCAGCTTTTTACCAATATTGTATTGGGGTCGTGTATTTTCAATTGCATTATTCATGTCATTATTTTTAAATACTTTGACTTTTACTGTTTTTTTTGGATTGTTAAATTGAATATTTATTGGATTTATTTCAAAATTAACAATCTGTTTACTATGAACGTATTCTAATTCTCTAGACCTTTTAATTTCAGCCTGTACAGAAGCTAGGTTTTCATATAAAATAAATTTTCTTCTAAAAATTTCATAACCATATTCGTCTAAAACTTTTATAATATAATTTCCAGATTTTTTAATTTTGGTGTTTCTATTTGGAAAAGAAAGTTTGTAATGGGTGTATGTTTGATAAGTGTTAAAACTACTGTAATAATCATCAATTTTAATATCATCAAAGCCTTGTAAATATTCTGACTTAATAAGTTGTGATTTTTTCCAATCAAAATCGCAATGTTCGATTACATAATATAGGTCATATTCAATTCCCGATAAAATATCAAATGTTAAATTAAAGCTTTCGTTTATGGTTCCAATAAATAAATTGGATGATGTTATATCATTAACTTTTTGAAATGAAATTAAGCCAATTTGATCTCTTTTTATTATTTGTGAATAAACAAAGTTTAGTTGAAAAAATAGCAGTAAGAATGTAAAAAATAACTTTTTCATTTTTTGTTAAAAAATCAAGTTAAAATTAATTAAAAATTAATTGTATGATCCTCAATATTGGCTTATTTTTGCAGCGAATTAAATTATTTAGAAAACAATTCATATTTATGTCAAAAGACATCGTTGTCAATAATGGTTTAGATTTAAAACTGGTTGGCGTTGCTGCGAAAAAGATTATTACCCCTAAAATTGATCAGAATTTTTCTATTTTCCCCTCTGACTTCCATGGTGTTTTTCCAAAATTAATTGTTAAAGAAAATGATATAGTAAAAGCTGGAGAAATTATTTTTTACGATAAAAATTCAGAAAAAGTAAAATTTGCTTCACCCGTTTCGGGAAAAATAGTGAATATATTGAGGGGTGAAAGAAGAAAAGTTTTAGAAATTAAAATCAAGGCTGATAAAAGCAATAAATTTAAAAATCTTTCTAATAAGAATTTAAATCAATCTAATAATGTTATTGAATTTATGCTTGAAAGTGGTCTCTGGGTTTTTGTAAAACAAAGACCTTATGATATAATTGCCGATCCCGATATAAAACCTAGAGATATATATATTTCTGGTTTTGATTCATCACCGCTAGCTGCAGATTATGATTTTATAACAAAAGATAACGAAGAAAAGATTGTTGAAGCTATTAACCAGCTATCTAAATTGACAGATGGAACAATAAATATAAGTCTTAGGCCAGATAGTAAAAGTTTTTTGAGGAAATTAAAAAATGTCAAAATTCATAATGTTGTTGGCCCACATCCAGCGGGAAATTTAAGTACAATAATCAATAAGACTTCTCCTATAAACAAAGGTGATGTAGTTTGGACATTAAACCTACCTGATTTATCCATAATTGGAAATACCTTTTTAAATGGTAAATTTGAATCTGAAAGAATTATTGCAGTTGCAGGTTCCTCTGTTTCTGAGCCCAAGTATATAAAAACATTAATTGGTTCAAAAGTTTCTTCTTACATAGAATTAAATTCCGTTAATTCAAGAGTAGTTTCTGGAAATATTTTAACCGGAAAACAGATAAACTCGGATGGTAATTTAAGGTATTACAATAATGAAATTACAGCAATTCCAGAAGGGAACGATTATGATTTATTTGGATGGGCTAAACCAATGTTTAGTAAGTTTTCAATTTCAAGAGCACTTACTTTCTCATGGCTATTTCCTGACAAAGCATATGATCTTAATACAAATACCAATGGAGAACACAGGGCCTTCGTTGTTACGGGATCATTTGAAAAGGTATTCCCGCTTAATATTTATCCATTGCAAATACTCAAGGCTTGTATGTATAAAGATCTTGATGAAATGGAGGCTCTGGGTATGTACGAAGTATCTCCAGAAGATTTTGCACTTACAGAATTTATCTGTGTTTCAAAGCAGCCTCATCAAGAAATTATAAGAAATGGTCTTGATTTAATGAAAAAAGAAATAGGTTAATTATATGTCAATAAAGTCAAAATTACACGATATTAAAGAGAGTTTTAAGGGAAAGAAAATGGCTCCTGCTTTCAATGCATTCCATACTTTTCTTTTTACTCCTAATGATATTACATCGTCGGGTACCCATATAAAAGTAGCTGATGATTTAAAAAGAACAATGAATACCGTAATTATTTCTTTGGTCCCATGTTTAATCTTTGGAATTTTCAATGCAGGATATCAGCATAATTTAGCAATTAGAGTTGCTGAAAAAAAAGAAATAAATTTTTCATTATTCGAGTCTTTTTTAACTTTTGATAATTTAATGATTGGTTCAATGAAAGTTTTACCTCTCGTAATTGTTTCCTATCTAGTCGGTCTGCTAGTTGAGTTTATTTTTGCTGTTATTAAAGGACACGAGGTGGAAGAAGGGTATTTAGTTACTGGAATGCTAGTACCACTCATTGTCCCTGTTGACCTGCCTCTTTGGATGCTAGCTGTTTCAGTAGTTTTTGGAGTTGTGATTGGTAAGGAGGTCTTTGGCGGTACTGGTATGAATATATTAAATCCTGCACTTACTATAAGAGCATTTTTATTTTTTGCTTATCCTACATGGATGAGTGGAGATAAAGTATGGGTACATGATGCTGTTAACAGGTCGGGTACAAGTGATGCAATTTCTGGAGAAACAATTTTAGGGATGCATGCGCAAAATATGCAGGTTGAAATGTATTCATATTTTGATATGTTCTATGGTTTAATCCCAGGATCCATTGGTGAAACTTCAAAATTATTAATTATTATTGGCGGTCTATTTTTAATATTTAGCAAGATTGGGAGTTGGAGAATTATTTTAAGTACACTTATCGGAGCGCTGACTATGGGATTAATATTTAACGGTGTAATTGAGTCCGGAATAATTACAAACACCAGTAAATTCTACGGACTAATGAGTATTCCTTTTTGGGAACACTTGCTAATTGGAAGTATTCTTTTTGGAGCTGTTTACATGGCAACTGACCCTGTAACCGCCGCCCAAACC
>MDTC01034455.1_pt1 | contig 16795 bp, 15 predicted proteins | sample 811181 | NCBI WGS metagenome assembly MDTC01 (sample SAMN05326644, study PRJNA326480) | marine metagenome | isolation source: seawater | place: Pacific Ocean: North | collected 2011 | reverse complement strand
GGTCCGCCTTCAAATGTTCTCTTCCAAGAATACCGAGAAGCTCAGGTTTACCGTTACAGAGAGTAATCGTATAGACCAATGCTCGAGATGCACGGTCATGTGCCTCAAAAGTTGGCACGATTTTGGGGTCTTCATTCTCGTCGAGTGTTTCGCCAAGTTCCTTGCGGCGATCCATCCAGTCCAAGCAAACTGATTCAGAAAATTCATCTTCAGGAATGCCGTTAAGTTGCTGGATGAGTTGAATCCAAGTCTCTTCAGCGTACAAATCTTCACTGCTTGAAACCGTCCTTTTTAGTGCCACGTCCAAATAGAGAAAGGCCCGTCCTTCCCACACTTCCCATGCCCCAGGACTTGCCCACTCCATAAGGTGAAGGAGACCTTGAGAACCTTCAGATAACGATTTGAGAACTTCAAGAACTGAACCTGTATGCTCGCCTTCTATCGAATCCATCCAATCGAGGACTTCGGCTTCACAATCAATATCAAAAGCACGCTTTAGCCTTGAATCGTATGCGGGCCTCTGGTCTCGGAATAAGCCCTTTTCCATACCTTGGTAAAGCTGTTTCCATGATTGATGAAGAAGGTGTTTCAAACACGGTTCATCAACAAGAAGCAGAACCATGTCGATGCCCATGATTGAATCCAAAAGGCCGTGTCGTTTGATGTCATCGGCGAGGTAATGAAGATTTGAAAGCAGTCAATCCACTGATTCAAGAGAAGAGCATTCAAGAAGAACGGTTCACCCGAGGCAATTGGAGGCTTTGTAATGGCGACAATTAAGGAGCAGATCGATTTGATCCGCGCTGAGATTGATAAGACCCAAAAAAACAAGGCCACAAACGCCCACATTGGTAAACTGAAAGCAAAGATTGCGCAGTTGAAAATTAAGGAAGAAAAGGCGCATGCACACTCAAAAGCAAGCGGGGGCGGAAAAGGATTCGAAATTAAAAAGTCAGGCGATGCTACTGTCGCTTTAGTCGGTTTTCCTTCGGTAGGAAAATCAACGTTGATTTCGAAAGTAACGGATGCCCATTCTGAAGCTGCAGGATATGCATTCACAACGCTAACATGTATCCCAGGTGTAATGGAACACCGTGGCGCTAAAATTCAGATTCTCGATTTACCAGGTCTCATCAAAGGTGCTGCTGAAGGGAAAGGAAGAGGAAGAGAAATTCTCAACGTCATCCGAAGTGCAGATATGGTGTTGTATATCGTAGACCCTTTCCAAGATGCGCACTTCAATGTCTTGCACCGTGAACTGCACAATGCTGGACTGAGACTCAATGAGACGAAACCTCCGGTATTCATCAAACGAACCGAACGGGGTGGAATCGATGTTCGAACAACGGTTGAACAAACACACCTCAGTCATGAAGAAATGAGTGAAATTATCCGCTCATTCGGATATACCTCAGCAATTGTCACGCTTCGAAACGACACAACTGCCGAACAAATCGTAGATTGTCTGGCGGAAAATAGAATCTATGAAAAAGCAGTTATTGCCATTAATAAAATCGATATTGCAACCGAAGAAGAACTCGTCCGTTCACGTAAGGCTCTTCCAGAAAATTGGCCAGTCATGCGCATTTCTGCATTCAAGGATATCGGCCTTGATGAATTGAAGGATTTTATCTATGACAACCTTGGATTTATGAGAGTCTTTTTGAAACCTCAAGGTCAAGATGCAGATTTAGAAGAACCCCTCATTGTCAAAGATGACTCTACGGTTCAGCACATCTGCAATAAATTGCACAGAGACTTCGTGCGAAAGTTTCGATTTGCACGGGTTAAAGGCCCAAGTGCGAAGTTTGATTGGCAGCGGGTTGGATTAGATCATCTACTCAAAGATGGAGATTTACTCACCATCGTCGTTCGGCGCTGATTAATCCCAAATACCCATATCCATTCGAGCATCTTCTGATGCGTGGATTTTCGGATCCCAACGAGGCGCCCATACGAGATTGATGTGGACACTTTCAAGCCCTTCGGTTTGTAACGCTGCCCGATGAGCAGCGGCCATTATTTCAGGTGCGGCTGGACAACCTGGAGAAGTGAGTGTCAAATCAATTTCAGCGTGAAGCAGTTCATCTTTGGTTTCAAAACGGACATCATAAACAAGACCGAGTTCAACGATGGACAACTCCAATTCAGGGTCTTCAACTTCATCTAATTGCGTCATCACGTCTTCCTTTTCAACCATTTAACCACCTCATACATAATTGCGAATCTCTTCCATCACTTTATCAAACATATTTCTAAAACCATTCGAGCGACTCGGAGAGAGTGAATTGAGAACACCCATCTCTTCAGCAAAATCTGGTGAAAGCAGTAAGGCTTGTGCGGGAGCACTGCCATTAATTGCGAGCGTCAAAATCCCCATTAGTCCTTGCACTAATTTCGCATCTGCACCTGAAAGTAAGAGAACTTTGCCATCTTGTAAGTCAACATGGACGTGTGCTTCAGATTGGCAACCCTGAACTTTAGTTTGAGAAGTCCACTGGTCATGAGGGAAGGGGACAACCTCGTCAGCCATGTCAAAGACCATTTCAAGGCGTTCCATTTTATCATCGACTTCTTGAAACTCTTCGATTAATTCGGTTAAAGCTTCAGGATAAGTCATCCGAACCTCTCCGTGATTTCTTTGAGTTGAGTAACGAAATTCTCCGCTTCTTCCATGGTGTTATACAAGTAAAACGAAGCGCGTACGGTTCCGTTAATACCTAACCGATGAAGCAAAGGCTGTGCACAATGGTGTCCAGTTCGAACTGCGAATCCACGAGAATCGAGCAAGTGGGCTAAATCTTCACTATGAATTGAAGGATGGAGAAAAGATACCACTGCACTGTCTTTTTCGTCATGGCGGCCATAAACTGGAATATTCATTTCTCTCAATTGTTCAGCAACCCAACGAGCAATGCCAATCAATCTCTTATGCTCCTTTTTCAAATCGAGTTCGGCCATCCAATCAAATGCCGCACACCAGCCGATAGCTTCGGCAATTCTAGGCGTGCCTGCTTCGAATTTGTGTTCATTCGTTTGATAGGTGGAACCAGTGATTGTAACAGTCTCAATCATATCGCCGCCACCCATAAATGGCTGCATTGTTTCAAACACTTCAGCATCTACAAGGAGTGCGCCAATTCCAGTTGGGCCACACATTTTGTGTGCGGAAAAAGCCATGAAATCGGCTCCAGACTCTTTGAAATCGATTTGTTCGTGTGGCACTCCTTGTGCAGCATCAATCAGAACCAATGCTCCTTTGGAATGAGCGAGTTGAATAATGTCTTCCAAGGGGTTGCGGACACCTAAAACATTGGAAGTATGAACGACACAAACGAGTTTAGCCCCATCAAGTGATGCAGCATATACATCCATGTCAAGAGTAAAGTCTTCCATGACTGGTATATACCGCAACTCAACCTTACGCTCTTCAGCTAACATTTGCCAAGGGACGATATCTGAATGGTGTTCCATTTCTGTCAGAACAATAACATCGCCTTCGACAAGGTTTGCCCGGCCCCACGCATGAGCGACCAAATTTATCGCTTCAGTCGTTCCACTTGTCAGAACGGCACGTTCAGCATTAAACCAATTTTTCAATCGTTGGCGGCATGACTCATAGCCTTCAGTTGCCTCACCTGCAAGTGTATGAACGGCTCTGTGGACATTCGCATTCGAAGAAGTGTAGTAGTCGTTCATTGCATCCAAGACAACCTGAGGCTTCTGGGTTGTCGCAGCATTGTCCAGATAAATTAAGGGAAAACCATTAACTTCACGCTTGAGGATTGGAAAATCATCACGTATTGCCATTTTGTTCACCTCTTCAATTCACATTCAAGGTGAACTGTGAGCCTGGTTCGCATTTCTTCTGTAAGGTGCTTGTTTGAAATGTTCGAAAAGGCATTGAGTAAAAATCCGTTGACAATGAGGGCTTTGGATTCGCCCGGACTTAACCCTCTGGACATCAAATAATGCATTTGGTTTTGATCAACTGGAGCACTTGCAGCGCCGTGTGCAGCAGACACATCATCAGCGAGAACTTCGAGTTCAGGTATTGCTTCTGCTCTCGCCTTTTCTGAAAGAAGGAGATTACGGAATACTTGTGATGCATCGGATTTGTTCGCACCTTCAGCGATGGTAAGCAACCCTGTTCCGATGAAATGACTGTTCCCTGAGCATGCAGAATTCATCACTAAATCAGAATTGGTGTGCCCGTGGCGGTGGTGGATTTCGACGTGTTCGTCATCATGTCGAGCGCCTACTGCGTTAACAGTTACCGACTGTCGAATGGTTGAGCCAGTGCCATTCAGTGTGCTTCGCAAATCAGATTTACATCGGAATCCACCAATCGAGAGGGTGGCATGTTCAAGTTCAGCGTCTCTTTCAACAGTCCAATCTTCACAACGAAGGAATTTGGTATTCGAATCAAGTTCATTGATGAATCCGAAGGAGAGTTGTGTGTTCGGATAGACTTTCCCCGTAAGGTGGATTCCAACCCATTCAGGTTCACCCGAAAGATGGATGAGGACAACACCAGATGCTTTCGCATCAATGTGCAAGTGCCCAACAGCAATATGTCCAGATGCTCGAGCATTGATATGAATCGGTTCAGAACTTTCTGTAATAACCAAACGGTTACTGGAGCCACCTGTCGATTGCAGAAAAGCGCGAGCAATGTCGTCACATGGTTCCTTGGAGTGAGGTACATTCTCTAGAGCATGTTCGCCATTCAAAGTGAAAAGAACATCATCTGCATCCGGAACATCAGTAACAGAAGTGGGGTGGATTCGAGGCCAAGGAGTATAGCGCCACAAATGTTCTGAACGAGGTGGGATTGCCATCTGCTGGTAGATCATCCAATGGAACCCTCCATTTCCAATTCGAGTAATTTATTCAATTCAACAGCATACTCCATCGGGAGTTCTCTGGTAAATGGTTCGAAGAATCCGTTGACAATCAAGCCCATTGCTTCATCTTCGGTAAATCCACGACTCATGAGATAGAACAGTTGTCCGCTGGAGACTTTCGATACGCTTGCTTCATGCTCTAAATCTGATGTTGAATTTCCGATTTCCATGGTAGGATACGTATCTGAGCGAGAGTCTTCATCGAGAATAAGTGCATCGCAGACGACCTTTGAGCGGCATCCAGTTGACTTCGGGGTAACTTGGAGGAGGCCTCGATATGAGGAGCGGCCGCCGTCTTTGGAAATCGATTTTGAGAGAATATTAGATGTCGTATTTGAAGCGAGGTGGTGAACTTTTGCACCTGTGTCTTGGTGTTGTCCTTTTCCAGCATAAGCAACTGAGATGACTTCTGCATGGGCACCTTCGCCTTTGAGAAGCACAGATGGATATTTCATCGTTAATTTTGAGCCAATGTTTCCGTCGACCCACTCAACAGTTGCATTCTTGTGAGCAACCGCACGCTTAGTAACGAGGTTGTAGACGTTACTTGACCAATTTTGAACTGTTGAGTAGCGAATTTTTGCGCCTTCCATTGCAATAAGTTCTACAACTGCAGAATGCAATGAATCAGTAGAGTAAGTCGGCGCAGTGCAGCCCTCTACATAGTGAACGGTACTGCCTTCATCAGCGATAATGAGTGTTCGCTCGAATTGACCCATATTCTTTGCATTGATACGGAAATATGCCTGAACTGGCATCTCGACACTTACGCCCTTCGGAATGTAGAGGAAGGAGCCTCCGGACCAAACAGCGGTGTTGAGAGCAGAAAATTTGTTATCGCTGTGCGGAATGACTGTGCCAAAGTATTTTTTGACAATTTCAGGATATTGCTTGAGACCAGAATCCATATCCAAGAAAATGACTCCCTGCTCTTCGAGGTCTTCACGTATCGAGTGATAGACGGCTTCCGACTCATATTGAGCGGTAACACCACCAAGCCACTTCTGTTCAGCTTCAGGAATCCCCAATCTGTCAAACGTATTTTTGATATCATCAGGGACGTCGTCCCAAGATTTCTCAGTCTTGTTGGATGAACGCAAGAAATAGGTAATACTCTCAAAATCAATCGTGTTGAGCAGGTCACAATTCCCCCACTCAGGCATAACTCTCTCGGCAAAGTGTCGGTAAGCCTTGACGCGAATATCGGTCATCCACTCAGGTTCATCTTTGAGTTCTGAAATATCACGGACAACTTGTTCTGAGAGACCTTTGTCGAACCGAATGGTCGAGTTTTCAGGGTCATGGAATCCATAGCGATAATCGCCAATGATTTCTTGAGTTTCATCTGACATATTTCACACCTCAAGCAGCAACATCAAGCCAGTCATATCCTTTATCTTCAAGACGAAGAGCGAGTTCAGGTCCACCTGTTTTGACGATGACACCATCAATCATGGCGTGGACGAAGTCAGGCTTGACAAGATCAAGCAATCTTTGATAATGCGTAATGATAAGGCAGCCCGAATTGACGGCAACTTCGTTGATTCCTTGAGCGACAATGCGTAGGGCGTCAATATCCAATCCGGAGTCTGTTTCATCAAGCAGTGCTAGGTTCGGCTGAAGCAAAAGCATCTGTAAAATCTCGAGGCGCTTCTTTTCTCCGCCGCTGAATCCATCGTTTACATAGCGGGAAAGAAAACTCTTATCCATCGATAATTGTTCCATTGCTGCGGTTAATTCTTTACGGAAAGCACGGCCTTTTGGAGGCTCATCACGCACCGATGCAACAGATTTTTTGAGGAAAGTTCCGACTTGAACACCTGGAATTGATGAAGGATATTGGAATGACAGAAACATTCCGGCCCTTGCCCGCTCAAAAACTGCGAGTTCTTCCAGGGGTTGGCCTTGGTAAAAGATACGTCCTTCGGTGATTTCGTAGGCAGGGTGCCCCATGACCACATTGGCTAAAGTTGACTTTCCAGCACCGTTTCGGCCCATTACTGCGTGAATCTCTCCTCGGTTGATAGTGAGGTTCACACCTTTGAGGATTGGAGTTCCTTCAACATGGACATGAAGATTTTCGACACGTAAAATCTCGTCTACCATACCCTCACCCACCTAACCCTCGCGTAACTCCTTTATCAAGTGGTGTAATCATGTCCCATACGGTTACAGCAACAACATATCTGGATAATAGTATTCAAGAAGAAGGGGGGGGAGCGAGAAGTATGACCGAGGATGAACTCGTTGCCAAATATGCTGCCGAAGCAAAGGCGGCAATGTCCGACGAAGCAAAGCGTCGGATTGACGAGTTAACCGATCCCGTCGAAGAACAACGTCTTCGTTCTACTTCTCTTCTCAACATGATTGGAACCAATGAGTTTGTGCCCGCGCTTCTTGCGCGTTTAGGAGATGTTCGTGCTGCGCTTGACGGCCATGGCGGAGGTATTGCTGTTTCATCTCTCGAATGGGGTGAATCCAAATCTGCTGAACTTGATTTAGTTCTGGATTTAACCGGTGCTTGCCTCTCGTGTGGAGCAGCTCCAGGAACGCTTGAAGGTGTGAAAACGGACTTGGAGGCTGATGCAGAAATTTGCCGGATTCGGTTTTCTTCAGCTTTACTCGATACTTTTGATGAACTCGGAAGAGAATTTATTCTTGCCCATGGTGCTGTAGAATTTGTCTAAGAATGAATCCTTTGAATGGATGGTTTGAAAGACACGGATGAAGGGGTTGACACTATGGGAGCATGGACTGATGGGCCTCGAGATGACCCGATTCCATGTCGCGAGAGTGACAACGGGCTGTTTGAAGTCATATCTCGTGATGGGCGAGGGCGTTTAGGGCGTTTACACACGCCTCATGGCATTCTCGAAACTCCAGCTTTATTGCCCGTCATCAATCCGAACATTCGTACTATCGAGCCTCGTGAAATGTGGGACAGATATGGAATAGGGGCATTGATTACAAATTCATACATTATCTGGAAGCATGAAGGTCTCAAAGAAGTTGCCACAAAAGAAGGCGTCCACACTCTCTTGGACTATCCGGGTGTAGTGATGACTGACTCAGGAACTTTTCAAGCCTACGTGTATGGAGATGTAGAAGTCGGTGTCGAAGAAATAGTCGAGTTTCAGAAAAGTATTGGCGTTGATATCGCCACCATGCTTGATGTTTTTTCACGCCCTGATATGACTGAAGAGCAGGTCGCTAAGTGTGTGCAAGATACAATTGAACGCGCACCTGCAAGTATTGCTGCGGCCGGTACAACTATGCTCAATGGCCCAATTCAAGGCGGATTGTTCAAACATCTTCGAACCCAATCGGCTCAGGGAATGGGGGAATATGAGTTTGCAATCCATCCAATTGGTGGTATTGTTCCTGTAATGGAACGACACATGTACAAGGACTATGCGAAGATTATGTTGGCATCTATACCTCATCTGCCGCCTAATCGACCAGTCCATATGTTTGGATGCGGGCATCCGATGTTGTTTCCGATGTCGATTGCACTCGGTGCTGACTTGTTTGATTCAGCAGCTTACGCACTGTTTGCTCGTGACGGGCGTTTATTAACGCCGTGGGGGACTCAAAAAATTGGCAGTCTTGTCGAATGGCCTGAACGAATGCCATGCGTTAGTGCACATACTCCTGAAGAAGTTCGAGCAATGCCCAAAGATGAGAAAACTGCATTGCTTGCTCGCTATAATCTTGAAGTGACCTTATCGGAACTCGACCGTTGTAAGCAAGCAATTCGTGATGGAACACTATGGCGATTAGCTGAACGTCGAAGCCATCAGCATCCTGCTCTTCGTGAAGCGTTCCTCTGGATTTCTACAAGCCCCCACAACAAAAAACTGGACCTCCAATTTTTGGATGAACTTATTCTTGATGACAGAGATGCTGCCCGTGATCGTGACCAAGATGCTGGCAAATGGGAATACGCATGGAACTGGATCGTTGAATCTCAAGAATCGCCACGTAAAGGTGGAGAACCTTGGGGCGGTGAAGACACCCATGTCCGACCTCATGTCAATGCAGCCAAAAAGGCCTTGAGAGGCCATTGGAGGCCCCAAAATAAATCCGGAAAAGGCTCGCAAGAAGTCTTGGTTGCGTATGGTTCTTCTGGACCTTGGAGAGAGCGTTTAAGCGACCTCATGGTTCGATTGGAACATCACTGCCCAGGCTTAGAAGTGATGATTCAAACACCAATCGGCCTACTGCCTTATTCTCTTGAAGACTTGAATCCATTCACCCACATTGACGGACCACAGTGGTTATGGCGACGTCGACCAAATCCTCTTTCGATACGTGAGGAACTTGAACACTATGGAATGGGAGAACGGAGAATTATTCTGGTCGATTTACTCGGCGATGGAATTCAATCCCGCGCTATTGCTGCTCTTGAACAAGCAGGAGTTTTGCAAGGTGATGGAGAAGTAAAAAATCACACAGAGCCAATGGAAAAAGAACAACGAGATGAGTCAAAACTACTCCTCCAGCGCCGTCATGTTGCTGACAAGATGACCTTACTCCTCAACATGGATTCGAAAGAAGTAAAGACTCTTTTGGCTGATTCTACATTCGTCGTCAATCGTTTAGGACGTGTGAAAAATGCAATGTTGGCAGACGGAACCCACATTGTCAGCCCGCGTCTTACTGACGGAGGCTTGTCAATCACTGATGGTGGAGCAAAGCACATTCACGCACTCCGTGGAATACCCATGCCACTTGGCTTTGAGAACAGTGCCGTTGAAGAACCTCTGTCCAAGGGGCCTGCTTGGGTTGTTGTTAACGATGATGCGGAACCCTTTGTCCGACAAGGTCGAAATGTATTCCATGGATTTATCCTCGGCTGTGACGGTTGGATCTCACCAGGTGAAAGTTGCCTACTCGTTAACCAAAAAGGAGAACTCATCGGTCATGGGATATCTCAATGCACACCCCGAGAGATGAAAGACTTCCAAAAAGGCGTGGCCGTAAAGACACGTGGTGGAATAAAGTGAAAAAACTCGTTTCATCACACAAAAACGTGGTGTACTTCAAAGAGCGTCTTGAACCTCTCAACCTTGAGGGGGAGTGCAGTGCAAGACGACCTCATCATCAAAACTAGCAATTTGACCAAATCTTATGGTCCACATGTTGCATTGAGTAAACTCAACCTTTCAGTCCCTCAAGGAGCAACCGGCTTGCTTGGACCAAATGGTGCTGGGAAATCCACCTTCCTGAAAACAATCCTCGGGTTGATTCAAACAACAGAAGGTGAAGGTACAGTACTCGGCCTTGATATTCGCACTCAGGGTGATGAAATCCGTTCACGTATAGGCTATATGCCCGAATATGACTCACTCAATCCGGAAATGGAAGCAATTCATCAAGTGCGATACTCAGGAGAATTACTTGGAATGAATCCTACAATTGCTCTAGCTCGAGCACATGAAACCTTGCAATATGTAGGGTTAGGTGAACAACGCTACAGGAATATCGGAAGTTACTCGACCGGTATGAAGCAAGCAACGAAACTCGCTTGTGCACTTATTCACGATCCCGAACTTATCATCGCTGATGAACCCTCAAATGGGCTTGATATATCTGCTCGTGATTACATGATAGAGACATTGACAAACACCGTTAAATCAGGAAATCGTTCTGTGTTAATGGCATCACATTTAATGGATGATGTTGAACGTGTTTGTGACAACTTTATTCTTTTACACAAAGGAAAACTTGCTGCCCAAGGACGCATAGAAGACCTCAAAGCATTTGATCGAGAAATTGAGATACATGTCTGGGGTGGTGCATCTCGTCTAGAAGAAGCGATGGCTGCAAAAGGAATGAGTGTCCGTAGAGAAGGGCGCGTCATGCGTATTCTTCACGAACAAGAGGATACAACCTCACTCATCTTGGGTTGCGCTGCTGAGGTCGGGGCACAAATTCGCAGAATGCACGAATATGAGGCCTCTTTGGAAGACTTGTTCCTCTCAATCATGGAAAACTTAGGTTATGAAGTGAAATCAAGCGAGGATTTGCTAGGGTCTTCTGCTCAGGCTCGAAAAGTCGATGCGCCGGAACACATGGGTGGTGGTTCGGCTTGACTACAGAAGAAAATCTCATCCCAGAATCGGTTGAGTTCGCTGCTGAAGCACCAGTGACTGGCAAAGTGCGTCTAGAGGCTGCATGGGGCTCGACTGAAGGTGATGAAGACCTCACCGAAACAACGAGTTCGGCGCCGAAAGCCGATGGACAAATTTTCAAGCAACAGTACAAACCTTGGAACGGTGAACTCAACCCGCGATGGATGCGGAATTGGGCAATTCTCAGACACCACTTACTCGGGATTTTCAAGAAAGGTCATCGCCCCTGGGGCGTTCCAATACGGCTGTATCTCTTAGTCGTCTTTGTCGCCTCGTTATCCGATGTTGGCATGACCTTGGTATCTGGACTTATTGGGGATTCTGGTCTCCATTCGGTTTGGGGAGTTAGTCGAGATAACCTCTACGCTCACGTTCTTGGTTTCTTCCCCCGGAATATGCTCTATTATCCAGTGGTGGCTGCTCTCTTAGTCGGAGGCGTAATTTCCGAAGACCGTCAACATGGAACATCTGCACTTTACTTTTCAAGACCAATCACCCGATTTGATTACGTCGGGATGAAATTCATTTCTGTCGCCATGATTCAAGGGCTACTCATCTTGGTGACATTAGCACTCTACTATTTCGCTGAAATAGCAACCATGGGCAGAGGTTGGGCGTGGATTATTGACACGTTCCCAATGTTCCTTGCAACGGTGTTCAGTGCACTTCTGCTGATTTTCACCTATACCAGCATTGGACTCTCCTTGTCCAGTGTTTCGAAAGGGAAGTTTTTCCCAGGTATTGCCTTGCTCTCAATTATTCTTGGAACCAAAGTTCTGGCATTCATTGTCTCCAATCTTTTTGACCGTGAAATACTCTATCTCATCTCGCCATACGACTGCTTAGCCCATGTAGGTCAAACGATAATTGGAACTCAACCAACCTATGACCAATATTCATGGACATGGTCATTGGCATCACTTGTTGCGATGAACGGAATTGCGTTGTATGTGTTGAGTACACGTGTCTCTTCAATGGAGGTGACTCGAGAATGATTCCTGATTTTGATCAACAAGGTAAAGCACAAACCAAGGAATGGGCTCCTGAAGAAACTGCGCCTGCAATTCTCCTCGAGAATGTTTCGAAAAGTTACGGTCGTATTTTTGCATTATCAAACATCACTTTGGCATTAAACGGCGGAGTCACTGGCGTTTTAGGAATGAACGGAGCAGGAAAATCTACTTTGTTTAACCTGCTTATGGGGAAATTGAAAGTGAGCCAAGGAAGCGTCAAACTGTTTGGAACTGACCCCTGGAAAAATCCAGCACCCTATGCACGCGTTGGGTTTGTGCCGGAACATGAAAAAATGTATGACTGGATGACTGGACACGAGTTCATTTCCACATTTGCAAGATTGAATGGTCTAACTCGAGATGAAGCAAAAGCAGAAGCAAATAGAGTCTTGGAATTCGTAAGTCTAACCGATGTTGCTCACAAAAAAATAGGTCAATATTCGAAGGGAATGCGGCAACGTGTGAAAATCGCACATGCACTTGTCAATGACCCTGAATTGATTATTCTCGACGAGCCTCTTCAGGGCTGCGACCCTCTTGCCCGCACAACCATAATGAATGTCATAAGAGAGCTCGGAAGGATGGGTCGAACTGTTTTGGTCAGTAGCCACATCTTACAAGAGATCGAGCGGATCACTGAACAAATTATTATTTTGCATCAAGGTCGACTACTCGCACTCGGGAATCTCCATTCTATTCGGGAACGACTGGATAAAATCCCTCACAGAATTTCAATCCAAACTGAAGACCCGAAAGCACTAGCAAAAGATGTCATCGACATTGATGAAGTATTTGGCATCTCATTCCCAGATGGCGAGAATCTTTCCATTCAAACTCACAACCTCGGTGCAATACATTCCAGGCTTCCACAAATAATTGTAGATAACAATCACAAAGTGAACACAATCGATAATCCGGATGATGATCTTGCATCTATTTTGGGATATCTGACATCTGGAGGAGGGATTTAATGGCAACGAAACCAGATTCTATCTATCGCTCATTAGATCGAAAGGCATCGGCTATCATCGAGTTCACGCTACGCCAGTATCGAACAAAGAAATCAACTTGGGTGGTTTTAGGAGTAGGATTTACCGCACTGTCTCTCATATTCTTGATTTACATCGATGTGATGGCATCTGAGTTTGAATCAATCGATAATGATGGCGATTCGACCGATTATGATAACGATGGATATCCAAAAGGACAGGAGATACGTCTCGGAACCGACCCTTGGGACGGCGATTCGCACCCGGGATTATTTGACCCACCCATTGAACCTGACCCGAAGTCAATGTACATCAATGAAGACGGTTTTGATTGGGATGTTGCTCTACGCATTGGGGAGCAATCGACGGGATATGATGACGATGGAGATTGTATGGATTCAAACAAGACTGCCTCGCAAAAAGATTCCAATGGCAACGGGATTCCATGCGATATCATTGTGGAATACTATACGCTATCAGACGGACAAATTTATGCAAGTATCGATGCAGATTCGGGCGTCGATGAAGATCCTGATGAAGATGCATATTCTCGAGAAGCGATCCACATAGCATTTGTTCTTTCCATAGGAAAACTCGGATTCGTACTCTTGCTAGGAATATTCTTACCACTGTTTATGGCAACAGGATTGATTCGTGATGAAATGAATTCTGGAACCATGCACTTCATGCTCGCCAAACCAATCGCTCGCTCAGAAGTCTTCCTGTATCGAACTTTAGGATATCTTGGAATCGTATGGCCATACGTAATTGTTCTTGGAATATTAGGCGCAGTAGTTTCAGGTTTTGCAGGTTCAGGAGACAGTTTCTTCCGATTTGCAGATTTAGGTGTTTGGTTGGCAATCATCTTTGCAACCATGATGGCAACGCTCGTGTATGGAATGCTGTTTAATGCGCTTGGAGTGCTGTGGAAATATGGTATCATACTCGCTATCCCCTTTGCAGCATGGGAATTAGGAATGGCCTTATTGTCGATGGGTGCCCCAGATACAACACTACTTCGATTTTCAATTATCGGATGGGCATTGATGATTATTGATGCTGCGGCAATGTTAGTCTGGCCAAATCTGGATCTGTTCATCCTCATGGGCAACTGGGGCGGAAGTGGTGGCATGGGTTGGAATTTCGACACATCACTCGAAGGGGCAGGGCCTTTAGGCTTCTTTTCATCGAAACCAGGACTCGGCCTTTCCGCTTTCACAGCAGTCATTGTTTCTACACTCGTCTTGCTTTTCCAAGCAGCAATATTTTGGTTCATTGGCGGGGCTATATTCAAGGGTAAGGAGATTGAATAATGCCGGAAATGAAAGCATTTACCGGAGACCTTTCCAAAATGTGGTCCCTTCAGGATCGACCTCCACTCCATCACCTCACATGGGATTGGTGGTGGTGGTTAGTCATGCTCGAAGACCCAGAGGGCCGCCCAAGTGGGCGACAATTGATGGTTCTCTGGTCCACAAAGGATAACCCGTTGGTCGAAGTGAACGGCATGCCATGGATGCCTGCTGGCCGACCAGGATTTGACGATGAAAAAGGAATGGCCTTGGACGGGATGGTATGTGCTTGGTGGTTTGATGGTAAGCAGATGCATGAACCAGTGATTCAACGAATTTGTCGTATGATTTCCTTGCCAGATACCCATCCACATTGGCCACAAAAATCGGGTCAAACTGGAAAAGGGGGTGGAGCAGTTGTACCTCTGCTTGAGGAAGACCTCTCTATGGGACTCAAGAGTGATTTGAGTTCCTTTTGGATACAATTAACCACTGATGAACAAGCTGCACATCCAATGGTTCCCAAAAAGTTTGAACTCGAACTCACACCATGGAATTCAGCCTTATCCACCGCTCGTCAAGCGAATGCAACTTATGCTGCAAACATGGGTTATGACATCTTGCGATTGCATGGAACTCGAGTCAACGGTAAACTCGATGACCAAGACGTCTCAGGTACTGCTTATTTCCAAAAAGTCTGTGTGCAGGCGCCCTCAGTTCCATGGTATTGGGGAATGCTTCATCTCAATGATGGGTCTTATATCGACTGGTTTCTACCTCATGTATCGTTTACCGTAAGCGCTCGAGACAATCGGCCTTGGAAGCGGCGAGATACTGGCCATATTGGACTTTCCCAAGGCGGCCTGTTTCACGACCCTGTAAACAACCGCTCTGAGCGTTTTAACAATGTCCGTGTTCGAAAGTTATCATCTGATTTAACGGAAGGAGAACATGGGCAAACTCCAGGCGCACCTCTCCCAATTTTTGAAATTAAAATGTGGAATGCAAGAACAAAAATCGAACTCAAAGTCCAAGCCATTGAACGGGCCCATTGGGCATTTAACCAACCAACTCGAGGAGGAATTAAATCCCATCTCACCTACAATGAATACCCATTGAGAATGGAATATCTAAGAATTAAGGATGAGTTTGGTATTCGGAAAGAAACCGATTATGAATGGGCAAGAGGAAACGCAGAGCACTCATGGGGCTTACTGCACTAATCCTCGAAACGAATTTTTATTCATTTCATTAAGATGATGCGGAGTGCAAGGTATTATGTGCGTGGAGTGATAGACAAGGAAGAGGAGAGATTGCAATGAGCGAAGAATCCGATGCCGCAGAAGAAGTGAAAACCGACGTGCAAACGACTGATGAAGCGAAAAAAGAAGCCGAACAGGCCCGCTTGGCAAAGACATTTCGTTTGATCAGCGGTGAAGAGGTACTGCTCACAAAGCGCCCGAGTGCGTTTGCGTTCTTGGGTATGTATTTACTCGGAATCTTAGTTCTCGCAGTTCACTTCATTTTCGACAATGCCCATCAACTCACTTCTGATGATTCAAGTGGCTTCATGAAAGTGACATTAACCATAATTGACTTGACTGGTGGCGAAAAATGGCCATTTGGATTTGTCTTTGTCATGCTTTTCATTACATGGATGAACCGCTTAGTCAATGTGTCAACATCTGGTCGATGGGTCACCATTGGTCTACTCATCATTACACTCACTCCAATCATTATTCAACTGGATGACATTCTGTTTTGGGTTACCGACCTTTTCATGGATGAGCCTGTAGGAGATTTCATTCCCCTTGACAACTACAACTACGTCATATTCGGACTGGGCTACGTCGGGATTTACATGGCCTTAACCTTCTATTATCAGCGAAGTTTCCATTATGCTGTTACGTCGGACGCAGTGATTTTTGAGCACAGTTTCTTACTTTCTCGCTCTCACAGAAGAATACTCTTCGATCGTATTTCCGAAGTCATGGTTGAACGTTCTCCTGTTGGGACTCTTCTCGGTTTTGCAACCGTAACCATTCTCACAGATTCAGGTGTTGGCATTGTTGAGGAAAATACAGGCTCCGCAATTGCAGGCGCTATTCCAGGCACGACTGAGAAAGAAAGTGATTCAACTGCAGAAAAAGCCGGTAAAGGAATCCTGCGCTCGGTTATTGGACTGCTTACCTACCAGCGAACAATTCGAGTTGTCCGCCCAGACCCAAAGCACTGCATGTATAACATTCGCAACTGGGAGAATGCCAAGGCACTTCTCAATGAAAAGCACAAAGATCACAGCCAATCGAACCTTCTTCGAGATTTGAAAGACACTATTGTTGCGCAAGGCGACGAAGACTGATTTGTAAAACACACAAACGAGTGTTTGAAAAAGTGATTACCACCGCAGGATATTGAGGCGATACAATGAGCGATGACAAAGTACTCCAAGGACCAATT
>MDTC01011783.1_pt1 | contig 16795 bp, 15 predicted proteins | sample 811181 | NCBI WGS metagenome assembly MDTC01 (sample SAMN05326644, study PRJNA326480) | marine metagenome | isolation source: seawater | place: Pacific Ocean: North | collected 2011 | reverse complement strand
GGAATACTAGAATCATGATGAGAATTATTCATTGCCCAGCCTACTACTCTTGCTCCCTTAGTTGTTCCTAAATATTTAGCTATAGACCCATAAGAGGTTACTCTTCCGTTAGGAATTAGTTTTACAACATCATATACATTATTAAAGTAATTAGAAGATTGCATAATAAATTTGTTATAGGATGGAGCAGAGGAGGAGGGATTCGAACCCCCGGTACCTTGCGGTACAACGGTTTTCAAGACCGCCGCATTCGACCACTCTGCCACTCCTCTGTATTAAGATTACGCCTGCAAAACTATATGAATTATAATTTTTGACAAATTATAAATTCAACTTATTTTTTATTTTTTTTCAATGCAATATCAATACTAGTATTCCATTCAAAACCAATTAATAACATTGATGAAATAAGATATATCCAACTCATAAATGCTATAAGTACTCCAATAGAACCATAAATCTTATTGTAAGTTGAAAAATTATTTAAATAAAAGGAGAATAAAAGTGTTATTAAAACGCATCCAATTGAAGCTATTGTTGAACCTGATGAAAAAAATTTCCACTTATTATGGATAACTGGAGCAAAATAATATATTGATGCTATTACCAAATAAAAAATTATGAAAAGAATTAAAATAGAATATACATAGGTATAGTAAAAAATATCATTAATAGAGCTTAACCAAGTGGTAAAAAAAGCTCCTATCGTAGACAATAAGATTGAAAAAATAGCAACGATTATAAATATTAATGTTAAAACTAACGCTATGAATCTAGTCTTAAGAAATCCTCTTTTTTCATCAAGTTTATAACAGCTATTAAATGTTTTAATTAAAGTATTAAACCCATTTGTTGATAAAAATAGAGCAGCTAGAACTCCAAAAGATAATAACCCACCTCTTTTAATACTTACCAAATCAAGAATTGTATCTTTAGTAATTTCATACATGTTACTTGGCATTATTTGACCTAAAAAAATCATTATTTTTTCAGAATTGATCTCAGGAATAAAAATATTTATATAAGGTATTAATGCGAATAAAAATATAATAAATGGAAATGCTCCTAAAGTGAAACTAAAAGCTACTGCTAAAGATCTTTCAAAAATTTCGTCTTCATTTATTTTTTTTATAAAAATTTTAAAAATTTGATATAAACTTATAGCTGAATTTTTAAGATAAATATCTTTTAAGAAAGATCTTATTTTATTTTTAGTCTTTTTTATTTTATTCAAAATATTTAGATAGTTTGTCTTTCATTATTGATGGTACTCTTTTTGGCTTCCCAGTTAATAAATTAATAAAAGTCAAAATTGTTTCACCTGTATTTATTAATTCATTTTTATCATTAAATATTTCGTAAAAGAATGTTATTTTAAGTTTTGGTAATTCAGGAATTTTTATGTTAACAACTAGTTTTTCATCATATTTTGCTGGCATTATAAAATTTGTTTTCATTTTAATTACAGGCATTCCTATTCCCATTTCCTCCAAAGATTTATAGGTTAATCCAATATTTCTAAAAAGCTCAACTCTTGCTATTTCGTAGTATTTTGCATAATTGCCATAGTAAACAAAACCCATCTGATCGGTATCGGCATACCTCACTCTTATATTTATATTATCTTCTAGCATTAACGATAAATTTTTCTTTTATTAAGTGCTTTATGAAATTTTTTAGCGTTTCTATTGTGTTCTTTTAAATTTGTTGCAAACACATGGTATCCTGAAAAATCATCTTTTGCACAAAAAAAATAGTAATTGTGATTATTATAATTTAAAACTGCATCAATAAATTTTTTTTCTGGCATATTGATTGGTCCTGGAGGCAACCCTTTATTTCTATATGTATTGTATGGGGAATTTATTTTTTTATGAATATTTAAAACTCTTTTGATGCTAAAATCATTGTGAGCATATACTAGAGTTGGATCTGCTGCTAAATACATTTTTTTATTTAATCTATTTATGTAGACTCCTGCGATGTTTGAAGCTTCATCCAAATGATTAGTTTCAGCTTGTACAATAGAAGCAAGAATTCCAACCTCTATTTCTGATAGGTTTATTTTTTTTGCTTTAGCCCTTCTTGAATCATTCCAAAAATTATTATACTCATTTTTCATTTTCTTAAACAAAGATTTAATTGATATATTCCAATACACTTCATAGGTGTCGGGAAGAAACATTAAAAGAATTTCTTCTAATTTAAATTCTGGCTGATAATTTTTCCATTCTCTACTATATAAATAGTTTATGAATTCATTTGAATCAATTTTTATATTTTTAGTTATCTTTTGTGATAATTCACCTAAGGTCCTAACATTATTAAATGTTATTTTTAATGGGGATTGATTACCTGATCGAAGTTTTTGGATGAGGTCATAGTTTGACATATTTGATTCAATAACATATGACCCAGGCTTAATATTATTATTGTATTTCATAATTTTTGATAAAAAGCTGAATGATACTAAATCATTAATGTAACCTTTTTGATCAAGAGTGTCTTGTAAATTTTTAAAATTGGTAGACGCATGAATATAAATTTTTTTTTCACTTGAATTAATTAAAAAATTAGGGCTAAAAAAAATTTGAAAAAAATATAATGAAAAAGTCGTAAGAAGAGTGGAAAATATAATAACACTTATTATCAACTTTTTATTTTTCATTAATTTACAATTCTACTTTAAATTTATTCATTTCCATTTTTAGAAAAGAAAATTGAAAAAGAAAAAATATATTTTACTTAACAGTCAATATTTTCCGAATCTTGAATATTTTGTTTTAATTAAAAACTCTAGTAAGATATTAGTTAATATTGATGAATTATATAAAAAAAGAACATTTAGAAATAGGTGTGTTATTTTAGGATCTAATGGTAAAATCAATTTATCAGTTCCAGTTATAACTTCTACAACTTCAAGAATGCTTAAAGATATAAGAATTGATTATTCTGAAAATTGGTTTAAAATTCACCTAAGATCTTTACAAACTTCTTATGGTAAATCCCCCTTTTTTTCATTTTATAAAGATTATATTTTTGATTACCTAAATAAGAGACATAATTTTCTTATTGACCTTAATCATGACTTATTGACATTAATATGTAAATTTTTAAATCTTAAAAAATCATTTGAGTATATAGATGAAAAAAGCTTAAAATGTTACGGTTTTGATGATTTTAGAAAGATTGTTAACCCAAAATTTGAATGTTCTTCTAGAAAAATTTATAATCCTTATCGATATAAGCATGTTTTTGGCAAGGATTTTGTACCAAATCTTAGTATAATGGATTTATTATTTTCAGAAGGACCAAATTCTCTTAAAGTAATTAATAATTCTGATTCTTTTTGAGATTAATCCTATTTGATTAAATTAGTCCATACAAATTTTTAAAGTTATTGTAAATGGAAGCAAAATTTTCTAATAGAGTTAAAGAAGTAATTTCTCTTAGTAGGGAAGAAGCACTACGTTTGGGACATGACTATATTGGAACTGAACATTTATTATTAGGGGTTATAAGAGAAGGTGAAGGGATTGCAATTAGTCTTTTAAAAAAATTAGGGATTAGTTTAGATGACCTTCGAGCTTCGATTGAACATAATACTAAAGGCTCTTCATCTAGTAACATAAAAAATTTATCTAATATTCCCCTTACAAGACAATCTGAGAAGGTATTAAAAATAACTTATTTAGAAGCAAAAATTTTCAAGAGTCAACTTATAGGTACAGAGCATTTGCTATTATCAATATTGAGAGATGAAGATAATATAGCAACTCAAATATTAGAGAAATTTGATGTAAATTATGATATAGTTAAGGAATTATTAGAATATCAATCTAATAATCCAATTGCTACTACATCTTCAGAGCCAATGGATGAAGATGATTTTCCTTCAAAAAAATCCAGTTTATCAAATCCTGAAAATAATCCTAAAGGTTTTGATAAAGCTAAAAAATCAAAAACACCTATCCTTGATAATTTTGGAAAAGATCTAACTAAGTTAGCTGAATCTGGTAAATTGGATGCTGTAATTGGTAGAGAAAAAGAAATTGAACGAGTTGCTCAAATACTCTCAAGAAGGAAGAAAAACAATCCTATTTTGATTGGTGAACCAGGTGTTGGCAAAACTGCAATCGTTGAGGCTCTTGCTTTAAGAATAATTGAAAAAAAAGTTTCAAGAACACTCCACAACAAAAGAGTTCTTACTCTTGACCTTGCTTCACTTGTTGCTGGGACAAAATATAGAGGTCAATTTGAAGAAAGAATGAAAGCTATAATGACTGAAATTGAAAAATCTACAGATGTAATTCTTTTTATAGATGAACTTCATACAATTGTAGGTGCTGGAGGTGCATCTGGATCTTTAGATGCTTCAAATATGTTTAAGCCTGCTTTGTCAAGAGGAGAAATACAATGTATTGGTGCTACTACTCTAGATGAATATCGTCAACATGTTGAAAAGGATGGTGCTTTGGCAAGAAGATTTCAAGTTGTTGTAGTTGATCCAACTACACCAAAAGAAACTACTAACATTTTGATGAATATCAAAGATAGATATGAATCTCATCATAATGTAATTTATACAGAAGATGCTATAAAAGCATGTGTAAATCTATCTGATAGATATATTAGCGATAGATTTTTACCTGATAAAGCTATAGATGTAATGGATGAAGCTGGTTCTAGAGTTCATATAAATAACTTAAATGTCCCAAAAGAAATCATTGATATTGAAAATAAAATTGAAGAAATTAAAATGATTAAGAATCAAGTAGTTAAAAATCAAAAATATGAAGAAGCTGCTAAATTAAGAGATTCAGAAAGAAAATTGATTACTGAACTTGATAAAGAAAAAGAAAAATGGATTAAATCATCAAAGAAAAAAAGAGATAAAGTTGCAGAAAAAAATATAACTGAAGTTGTATCTATGATGACAGGAATACCTGTTGATAAAATTGCTCAAAAAGAAAGCAAAAAACTTCTTGGTATGTCTAAAGAACTTTCTAGAGAAGTTATTGGTCAAAACAATGCTATTGATAAATTAGTAAGAGCAATCAAAAGGACAAGAGTGGGATTAAAGGATTCAACCAAACCAATTGGTTCATTTATCTTTCTTGGACCAACTGGAGTTGGTAAAACAGAACTTGCTAAAGTTTTATCAAAATACTTATTTTCTAAAGAGGATTCCTTGATTAGAATTGATATGTCTGAGTATATGGAAAAATTTTCTATTTCTAGATTGGTTGGTGCGCCTCCTGGTTATGTAGGTTATGAAGAGGGGGGGCAATTGAGTGAAAAAGTTAGAAGAAAACCTTATAGTGTGATCTTGTTAGATGAAATTGAGAAGGCTCATCCAGATGTATATAATATTCTATTGCAAATTTTAGATGATGGTTTTTTAACTGATGGATTAGGTCATAGAGTTGACTTTAGAAATACAATATTGATTATGACTTCAAATGTTGGAGCTAGAGATATTAAAGATTTTGGTGTAGGAATAGGCTTTGAAACTAAAGCTAATAAAGATAATGTTGATCAAATTTTAAAGTCAACAATTGATAAAGCCCTTAAAAGAACATTCAATCCTGAGTTTTTAAATAGACTTGATGATGTTATTATTTTTAACTCTTTAACTAAAAAAGATCTTTATAAGATAATTGATATTTCCTTAAGCAAACTCTACAAAAAGGCAAATAGCATGGGGTATTCAATTAATCTTACAAAAAAAGCTAAGGATTTTCTCATCGATAAGGGTTATGATCCAAAATATGGAGCAAGACCGCTGGACAGAGCTATTCAAAAATATTTAGAAGATGTTTTAGCTGAAGAAATATTAATTGGAAATTTAAAAAAAGGGGAATCTGTTGTAGCTGATTTTGATTCTAAGAGTAATTCAATATTCATTGCCAAAAGTCATAATCTTAAATCAAAATAATAACTAGGTTACCATTCCACCATCAACTTTTATTACTTGTCCAGTAATATACGATGATTGATCAGATGCTAAGAATGTACAAATATTTGCAACATCTTCAGGTAAACCTTCTCTTTTTAGAGGTATAGATTTCTTCCATTCTTCTAATTCAGCTTCATTAATTTTTTCAGTCATTTCAGTTGAGATTAAACCAGGAGCCACTGCATTGCATCTAATATTTCTACCTCCCAGCTCAAGAGCTATTGATTTAGTAAAACCGATAATCCCTGCTTTTGATGCTGCGTAATTTGATTGGCCAGCATTGCCTTTAATACCAACAACAGATGTTATGTTAATTATTGAACCATATTTTTGAGATAAAAATATTTTAGAAATAGCTTTTGTTAAATTAAAACATGATTTTAGATTAGTATTAATTACATCATCCCAATCTTCTTCATTCATTCTTATAATTAAACCATCTCTTGTAATTCCTGCATTATTCACAAGGATATCTATTTTATTAAAGTCTTTTGATATATTTTCAATTAAATTCAAAGATTCAGAGAAATTTGCTGCATTTGACTTGTATCCTTTGCAAGTAATATTTGAGTTTGAAAATTTTTGTTCAAGCTTTTTAGCTTCTTCATTGCTCGAATGAAAGGTGAAAGCAACACTACAACCTTGTTCAATAAATTTTGAAACAATGGTTTTCCCAATACCTCTAGTTCCTCCAGTTACTATTGCAGTTTTATTGCTAAGTTGTTTCATCATACATAAATATTAAATAAAAAAGATATAAGTTATAATTTAGTAATTATTTTTTTTATTTTTTTCTATATAAAACTACAATTATATTTTTTTATATTATTTAAGAATTTCATATTTGCATTTCTATATGGATAATAAATATAATTTAATAGTTATTGGCTCTGGGCCAGGAGGATACGTTGCAGCAATAAGGGCATCTCAATTAGGTATGAAAGTTGCGATCATAGAAAAAGAATCTCTAGGAGGTATTTGTTTAAATTGGGGATGTATTCCAACTAAAGCATTATTAAAAAGCGCTCAAGTATTTAATTATGTTAATAAATCTGATGATTTTGGAATTAATATTAAGAATGCTACTGTAAATTTTGATTCTGTTATAAACAGAAGTAGATCTGTAGCTGATCAAATGAGTAAAGGTGTAAATTTTTTAATGAAAAAAAATAAGGTAGATGTAATTAAAGGTTTTGGAATTGTAAAATCAAGGAACAAAGTTGAGGTTATTAATGATGATAGTAAGTCTAAAGTTTACAATTGTGATAATGTTATTTTAGCAACTGGAGGAAAATCTAAAGAATTGCCTAATATTCCCATAGATGGTGTTAAAATAATTGAATATAGAAAAGCAATGTCCTTAAAAAAACAACCAAAAAAAATTGTAATTGTAGGTTCAGGAGCAATAGGGTCTGAATTTGCTTATTTCTATAATAGTATTGGTACAGATGTGACTTTGATAGAATTTCTCCCTACTATTCTTCCTCTGGAAGATGATGATGTTTCCAAAGAATTACTTAAATCATTTACAAAAAATGGAATTAATGTTAAAGTAAATACTGAAGTCACTAATGTTGAAATAAAAGGAAAAACTTGTAAAGTTCATTTTAAGTCTGGATCAAAAAAAGATTCTATTTCTTGTGATATAGTATTGTCTGCTATTGGGGTTGATACCAATATCAAAGGAATTGGGTTAGAAGAGCTGGGGGTAATTTCTGAAAATGGAAAAATTAATGTTGATGAATACTATCAAACTAATATTGAGGGTGTTTATGCTATAGGTGATATTATTAAAGGCCCAGCCTTAGCTCATGTTGCTTCTGCTGAAGGTATTATTTGTGTGGAAAAAATAGCTGGATTGAATGTTGAATCTCTAGATTATGATAATATCCCATCTTGTACTTATTGTAGTCCTGAGGTAGCATCTGTAGGCTTTAATGAAAAAAATGCTAAAGAGTTAGGTTATGATATTTTGGTAGGCAAATTTCCTTTTATGGCTTCTGGTAAGGCTAATGCTTCTGGTCATACTGATGGATTTGTAAAAGTTATTTTTGATAAAAAATATGGTGAATGGTTAGGATGTCATATGATTGGTTATAATGTTACTGAAATGATTGCTGAGGTTGTTGCAGCAAGAAAGCTTGAAACTACTGGTCATGAAATTATTAAATCAGTTCACCCTCACCCTACAATGTCAGAAGCAATCATGGAAGCAGCAGCAGCAGCTTATGATGAAGTAATACATTTATAAAACTTCAGCTATTTTTTTCCCTATTTCTGCTGGTGATTTAACTACGTGTAAACCACACTCTTTCATTATTTCCATTTTTGCTACGGCAGTATCATCTTTTCCTCCAATAATAGCTCCAGCATGACCCATTCTTTTACCTGGAGGTGCTGTTTGTCCGGCAATAAACCCTACAACTGGTTTTTTATTACCATTTTCTTTGATCCATTTTGAAGCTTCAGCTTCATAATTTCCTCCAATTTCTCCAATCATAACAATGCCTTTAGTATCTGGATCATTCATAAATAATTTTACTGCATCTTTAGTTGAGGTTCCTACTATAGGATCACCACCAATTCCTATTGCAGTAGATATTCCTAACCCAGCCTTAACGACTTGATCAGCAGCTTCATAAGTTAATGTTCCAGATTTAGAAACAATCCCAACATATCCAGGTTTAAAAACAAAACCAGGCATGATGCCAACTTTAGCTTCATCTGGAGTAATTGCACCTGGGCAATTAGGGCCTAAAAGAGTTGAATTTTTACCTTTTAAATATGATTTAACCTTAATCATATCTTTTACCGGAATTCCTTCGGTAATTGCAATTATTGTTTCTATTCCTGCATCTATTGATTCCATAATTGCATCAGATGCAAAAGCAGGGGGAACAAAAATAAGAGAAACATTTGCATCTGTTTTTTTCTTTGCTTCATTTACGGTATTAAATACTGGTCTTTCCAAATGAGATACTCCTCCTTTACCAGGTGTAACCCCACCAACAACATTAGTTCCATAATTAATCATTTCTGATGCATGGAAGGTTCCTTCAGAACCAGTAAAGCCTTGAATAATAACCTTAGAATTTTTATTGACTAAAACACTCATATATTTTTATTTTTCCTTAAATATAAGTCACTGAATTCCCTTACACAACCATCTCCTCCACAAGTATTTAAAATAAGGGAAACTTTTTTTTTAATTGTATCCACGGCATCTTTTGGACAAGCAGAAAATTTGACCATATTAATTATACCCATGTCATTGATATCATCACCAATAAAAGCAACATCTTCCAATCTAACTCTCTTGGAATTAATCCAAATTTGAAGAACTTTATCTTTAGGGTCATTGCCTACATAAATATGTTTAATTCCAAGATATTTTGCTCTTGATAAAATAGCCCCTCCTCTCTCACTATTACTTATAATTCCAACTTCAACACCATGCTTCTGGAGTTCCATCATGCCAATACCATCTTTTGCATTGAACTTTTTTGTTTCTTTTCCATTTTCATCAACATAAACTCCACCATCGGTAAGAGTTCCATCAACATCAACTATTAACATTTTAATTTTTGGAATCATATTCTATATAATATTTTTTCCTACTACTTTAGCTATAGGTTTTAGTGAATCAAACATATTTTCAAACTCCTTAAAATCTAATTGTTGAGCTGCATCTGATTTCGCTATTTTAGGATTAGGATGACTTTCAATTAATAGTCCATCAATTCCCATAGCAATACATGCTCTTGTTAGATCTGGAACACCGTAACTATACCCCATAGCATGACTTGTATCTAAAATAATAGGTAAGTTTGTGTATTCTTTAATATAAGAAACTCCACATAAATCTAACGTAAACCGAGTATAAGTTTCAAATGTTCTAATTCCTCTTTCACATAACATTACATTTTCATTTCCACCTGATAATATAAATTCAGCAGCTTGAATAAATTCTTTTAGATTTGATCCAAACCCTCTTTTTAGTAAAACAGGTTTATTTTGTTTTCCACATTTTCTTAATACTCCATGGTCATACATGGCTTTTGCTCCTATTTGAATAATGTCGACGTGCTCAATCACTTCATCTACATGAGAGGCATCTCTAACTTCTGAAATGATATTCAAATTATATTTTTTTCTAATTTTTGATAACATTTTTAATCCTTCTAAACCTAAGCCCTGGAATGAATAGGGAGAAGTTCTTGGCTTATAACAACCCGCTCTTAATGTTGTTAGGTTTTTCCCTTTTACAAATTTAGCACATTTGGTAATTTGATCAATACTTTCAACAGAACAAGGGCCAGTTATTAATAATGTGTTGTTTGAATTACCTCCAATAGAAAAATTATTAAAATTAATTTCTCTAGTTTTTTTCGAGTACTTTTTACTTGATAATTGCATGTCATTTTCCATAGGAAAATATTCCGCAATTTTATTTTTAAATTCAACAGGTGGTTTTTGTAATTTAGAGGGTGTTATTAAAATAAAAAAATTATTTTTTTTATAAATTATAGCTTCAGTAACCTTCGCTATTTGTTTTGCTTCTTGTTCTTTAATATTTTTTTTTAAGTGTATTATCATGATTCACTAATTATAAGATCCCAGAATGTGATGCATCCTGTTAATTTTTTTTTGTTATCAAGTATAGGTATAAATGAAATAATAAAATCATTCTTTTGAATTATTTTTAACATCTCACCAATTGAACAATTTTCGCTAATAGTTATGGATTTTTTATTAACTAATTTATCCAAACCTATTTTATTTAAATTTTCAAAATCATTTAAAATACCTTTTCTTATATCTGCATTACTAACCAAACCGCAGTATTCTCCATTGTCATTTGTAAACATTACAAATCCTAAATTATATTTTTCAATAGTTATCAAAGCTTTTTTGATTGAATTTTCTTGAATATTTAATACGGGGCATTCTTCTAAATTTATCATGAAGTCTTTAAGTATATATTCTGAATGTACAACTGAGCTTTTTAAAATATATAGAGCAGATGCTATATTTTTATGATTCATTAGATATGAGCCCGACACACATGTTTGAACACCTAAAATTCTCATTATAAAACCTAATTCATCATTAACTCCTCCATCAATATGTATTTTAATTTTAGGATATTTTGCTCTACATTCTCTAATTTTTTTAAAGTTTTTAATATTAAATTTTCCTCCACTTTCTCCTGGAGTTGTCGTCATCAATAATATAAAATCAATTTTATTTTTATATTTTTCTATTATATCAATCGATGTATTTGAAACTACTGCAATTCCAATCATTGTTTTTTTAAAACTAGGAATAGAAAACTTTTCTTTAATTGTTTCATATTGAAATGTTACGAATTCAATTTCTAATTCACTTATATAATTAAAATATTTTGAAGGCTTTTCAGAAATAATATGAAGATCAATTGGAATTGAAGAAAGGCTTTTGATTGTTTTTATATCATTAAATATCTTTTCTTCATCTGATTTTTTATCATTAAAATCAATATGAATCATATCAATATTTAACTCATCAAGAATTCTTATATTTTCTTTTAAACTTTTGTTAGAACTTGAATAAATTGAAGCAGATATTTTCATTAGTTAACAAATATAAATTAATTACTAATTTTTTAATCTATATGATTTATAATTCATAGTTATTAAATTGTAGATATGCTTAATATAAGAATACTTTTTTTATTGTTTTTTTTGTTTTCCTGTTCCAAAAAAAAATTAGATCTTTTTTATGAATCAACTTCACATTTAAGATTAGAATCTTCCTTTCCTTTTTATCACGGCGTTGCTTCTGGAGACCCTCTTCATGATGGAATTATATTATGGACAAGAGTAACTCCAAAATTTATAGATAAGGAAATTTTTGGGGAGTGGTACTTATCACCTGACAGTACTTTTAAAAGTATCTTAAAAAAAGGAAAATTTACTACCAATTTAGATAAAGATTTTACTATTAAAATAGATGTAAGAGGCTTAGAGCCTGGAAAAAATTATTATTATTATTTTAGTGCTTTAGGTAACAAATCTATCGTTGGTAAAACTAGAACTACTTCTTTAGATTCTGATGAATTAAACTTTGCAATTATAAGCTGTAGCGATTATCAAAGAGGGTATTTTAATTCTTATGCAGCCCTTGCAAATGAAAATAATTTGGATGCTGTTATTCATCTTGGTGATTATATATATGAATACAAAGCTAGAGACTATAGCAATGGTATATTTAATAGATTGCATATCCCTGATAAAGAATTAGTTTCATTGGTCGATTATAGAACAAGATACTCTCAATACAGACTTGATCCTGATCTTATTAAAGCTCACGCATCACATCCATTTATAGTTATATGGGATGATCATGAAACTAGTAATGATACCTATATGACTGGCGCAAAAAACCACCAAGTTACTTCGGAAGGAAATTTTATTGATAGAAAGAAAAATGCTATGCAAGCATATTATGAATGGCTTCCTATCAGAGAAAACATTAAACCTTATAGACACTTTTCTTATGGTAACCTAGTTGATTTAATTATTTTAGAGGAAAGGTTGGAGGGAAGAACGAAACAAGCAAGTAATTTGGAAGACCCCTCTTTATATGATAGTTTAAGAAGTATGCTTGGCTCAGTTCAACTTGATTGGTTTTTGAATAAGTTAAAAAATTCAAATGCTAAGTGGAAATTAATTGGTAATCAAGTCATATTTTCATATTTAAATTATGGTAGAGAAGATTTTAAAATAAATTTAGATTCTTGGGATGGGTATCCAGAAGAAAGAGAAATGATAGCAAGTTTTATTAAAAATAATAGTATAAAAAATGTTGTGATTGCTACAGGAGATACTCATCAGTCATGGGCATTTGAAGTAAAACACCTGCCTTTTACAAATAAAAAAGCATACGCATTTGAATTTGGCACCCCAAGTCTTAGTGCAGGCAATTCAGATGAAAGATATTTTAATGCTCCAATTGATCAAATCATTGAACATGAAAAATACATAACAAATAGCCCGATGAATCCTCATCTAAAATATTCTAACACAAGGGATCATGGGTATCTTATTTTATCTTTTGATAATAAGAATGTAATTGCAAAATGGGTATATGTCAATCCTCTTTTCAATAGAAGTGATTCAATAAAAAAAGTTGTTCAAATAAAAGGGGTGCCAGAAGATTATACACTTCATAGATTAACATTGGACTAACTCTTCTTTATGAAATTTATATACTATATTTTTTCTATTCTACCTTTGAAATTTTTATATGTTTTATCTGATTTAATATCTTTTATTTTAAAGAAATTTTATAGAAAAAATGTTGTTATAAATAATCTAATAAATTCTTTCCCAGAAAAAAGTGATGATGAAATTAATAATATTTATAATGCTTTTTATGAAAATTTATGTGATCTATTTGTTGAGGTGATTAAGGCACATACTATTACATCAAAAGAGATTAAAAAACGTGTTGTAATTGAAAATTATAAAGAGATTGATCAGATAATAAAAAAAGAGAAAAAACCTATAATTATTTTAGCAACTCATCAATGTAATTGGGAATGGCTGCTTTTAGCTCTTGGAGCTTATTTTAGAAGAAATTTTGTTTGTTCTTATAAGAAGTTATCTAATAAAACTTTTGATGAAATCATGCTAAAAACTAGATCAAAATTTGGCATTAAAATGATCGAAGCGAAAGATTCGGTAGCTTATCTAAATAAAAATTTAAATAAATTAGAAATTATTGCTCTTGCAGCAGATCAATCACCAAGAATTGATATGAAAGTATATTGGCACAAACTTTTGAATCAAGAAACGGCTTTTTATAGAGGGATAGAACTACTTCCAAAAAGATTTAATTCTAAAGTTTTTTTTATTTCTATGAGAAGGTCAGTTAGAGGGTTTTATACCGTAAGATTAATTAATTTAGATTCTCCTCCATATGAATTAAAAAAATCTGAGATACTTCCAAAATATGTTGGCTTTTTAGAAAAAGAAATTTATAAAAACCCTTCAGATTGGTTGTGGTCCCATAGGAGATGGAAGGTAAATAAAAGATAATTTTATTATCCAGATCATAATTATTTTTGAACAAATTATTACCTAATTTTGCACTATAATAAATTATGAAAAATATTAGAAACTTTTGCATAATAGCTCATATTGATCATGGGAAGAGCACACTTGCTGATAGACTTTTAGAATACACTAATACCGTAGATAAAAGAGACATGAAAGATCAATTGCTTGATGATATGGATCTAGAGAAAGAAAGAGGGATAACAATCAAAAGCCATGCTGTTCAATTGAATTGTAAATTTAACAATGAGGAATACATATTAAATTTGATAGATACTCCAGGTCATGTTGATTTCTCATATGAGGTATCAAGATCTATTGCTTCTTGTGAAGGAGCTCTTTTAGTAATTGATGCCTCACAGGGTATTCAAGCTCAAACCATTTCAAACTTATATTTAGCTTTGGAGCAAGGTTTAGAAATAATTCCTATTTTAAATAAAATAGACTTACCAGGATCGATGATTGAAGAAGTTTCAGATCAAATAATTGACTTGTTAGATTGTGATCAATCTGAAATTTTACATGTAAGTGCTAAAGATGGAATAGGTATTGATAAAATTATAGATCAAATAATAAAAAAAATCCCAGAGCCAAAGGGAAATGCAAATGATAATTTACAGGCAATGGTTTTTGATTCAGTATATAATTCTTTTAGAGGTGTTGAAGTTATATTTAGAATTTTTAATGGTACAATAAAAAAAGGCGACACAGTAAAATTTGTTAATACCGAGAAAATATATAATGTAGATGAAATTGGAATTTTAAAAATAAAAAAAGAACCTAAAGATTTCTTAGAGGCTGGAAATGTTGGGTATTTAATATCTGGTATTAAAGAAGCAAAAGAAATTAAAGTTGGAGATACAATTACTCACAAAGACAAGCCTACACAAAATGAAATTAAAGGTTTTGAGGATGTAAAGCCAATGGTGTTTGCTGGAATATATCCTGTTGAAAATTCTGATTATGAAGATTTAAGAGCTTCTTTAGAAAAATTGCAATTAAATGATGCTTCTTTAGTATGGCAACCTGAAACTTCTGTTGCATTAGGATTTGGGTTTAGGTGTGGGTTTTTAGGTATGCTTCATATGGAAATAATTCAAGAAAGGCTTGAAAGAGAATTTGATATGACAGTAATCACTACTGTTCCTTCTGTTGAATTCAAATGCTTTCAAACAGATGGTACGGCGAAAGAAATCTTTGCTCCATCTGATATGCCCCCTGTAACTAATATATCATATATTGAAGAACCTATTATTAAAGCTCAAATAATTACTAAGTCAGAGTATATTGGTAATATTATAAAATTATGTCTTGATAAAAGAGGCATAATAAAAAATCAAGTATACCTTTCTAAGAATAGGGTTGAGCTTTTATTTGACCTTCCACTTTCAGAAATAGTTTTTGATTTTTATGATAAACTTAAATCAACTTCTAGAGGATATGCTTCTTTTGATTACGAGTTATCTGGTTATGTTAAATCAAAATTGGTTAAATTAGATATTTTATTAAATGGAGAGAAAGTAGATGCGTTATCAGCGATAGTCCATAAAGAAAAAGCATTTGAATGGGGCAAAAAGCTTTGTTTAAAATTAAAAGAATTACTTCCAAGACAAATGTTTGAAATAGCTATTCAAGCATCAATTGGAAATAAAATAATTGCACGAGAGACTGTTAGAGCATTAAGGAAAAATGTTACAGCAAAATGTTATGGAGGAGACATTACAAGAAAGAGAAAATTATTAGAAAAGCAAAAAAAAGGTAAGAAGAGAATGAGGCAAGTTGGTAATGTAGAAATTCCTCAAGAAGCTTTTCTTGCTGTTTTAAAAATTGAAGAGTAATTATGAAAAAAATATTAGATGGTAAAAAAACTTCACAAAGAATAAAGGAAGAAATTAAAGTAAAGGTTGATAAATTAATCTCCGAAGGTCATAGGCCTCCCCATCTAGCTGCAATATTGGTAGGTGAAGATGGTGCGAGTTTAACTTACGTTACTAACAAAGTTCTTTCTTGTAAGCAAGTCGGCTTTAAATCTACTTTGATTCAACTTCCAGAATCAATTACTGAAGAGGATTTGTTGAAGGAAATTCAAAAACTTAATGATAATAAAGAAATAGATGGGTTTATAGTACAATTACCTCTTCCAAATCATATTAATGATGAAAAAGTTTTGTTGTCTATTCCCTCAAATAAGGATGTAGATGGTTTTCATCCAGAAAATTTTGGTAAAATGGCGCTTAACATGGAAAGTTTTGTTCCAGCTACTCCGTTTGGAATTATCGAGTTACTTGAACGGTACAATATTGATTTAAATGGCAAAGATGCTGTAATAATTGGGAGGAGTAATATTGTTGGAAGACCAATAAGTATACTTTTAAGTAGAAAGGCTAAAATAGGAAATTCAACAGTAACGGTTGTACATAGCAGAACAAAAAATTTAGAATTTTACACTAAAAACGCCGATATTATTGTTTCAGCTTTAGGTGTACCTGGATTTCTAAAAGGAAGCATGGTGAAAGATGGAGTAATAATTGTTGATGTTGGAATAACTAGAGTAAAAGATTCTTCAAAACAAAAGGGATACGCAATAAAAGGCGATGTAGATTTTGATTCTGTATATGAAAAGGCGAGTTATATTACCCCAGTTCCTGGTGGTGTAGGTCCAATGACTATAGTTTCACTTCTCACAAACACATTGAAAGCTTACAAAAAAAACATTGCTTAATATTATTATGAATTT
>MDTC01020188.1_pt1 | contig 16796 bp, 15 predicted proteins | sample 811181 | NCBI WGS metagenome assembly MDTC01 (sample SAMN05326644, study PRJNA326480) | marine metagenome | isolation source: seawater | place: Pacific Ocean: North | collected 2011 | reverse complement strand
TGTTGGATTCGATATTGAATTCGATGTTGGTGAAGTTGTTATGGAAGCTCTATTAATCAATAATTTCACTATGTCTATAGATTTCCTTGCAGCATATATTAAAGCTGTATTACCATATTCATCTTTTGAATATATATCTGCTCCAGCATTAATTAAAGTTAACACATTGTCATTATTACCTTTTTTTGCAGCATTTAGTAATACGTTAGCATATTCTGCACCACTTTTAATCAATAATCTTACTATATCGTCTTTCTTATTTTGTACAGCAATCTTTAAAGCCGTTTCACCAGTATTATTTTTTTTATCTAAATATGATATTAGATTTGATGTTGGATTCGATGTTGGTGAAGTTGTTATGGAAGCTCTATTAATCAATGATTCCACTATTTTTATATTACCTGTATTTGCAGCAATTATTAAAGCTGTGCTACCATATCTATCGTGTGCATAAATATTTGCTCCAGCATCAATTAAAATGTTCACTATCTCTTCATAATCGTTATCTACAGCTATCATTAAAGCTGTGTAACCATACTCATCTTGTAAATTAATATTTGCTCCATACTTAATTAAAGCTGACACATGTTTTTTATTACCTTCTTCTGCAGCAATCATTAAAACCGTTTTACCATCTGTAGGATATTTTTCATCTGTTTTAATCAATAAGTTTGCCGTATCATATAGATTCAAATCTATTGCTTGATATAACGCCGTGTAACCTTCATTATTTTTATGATTTAAATAAGATGTTAGAGTTACTGTTGGATTCGATGTTGGTGAAGTTGTTATGGAAGCATGGTTAACCAATATTTCGACCACAGCGTCCTTATTATTTTTTGCAGCATAAATTAAAGCTGTATAACGCCGGTTATCATTTAAATATATATCTGCTCCAAAATAAATTAAATTTCTCACTATCTCTGCATTACCATTTTCTGCAGCTATCATTAAAGCCGTTCGATCTTGAGTATCTATTCTGCTATTAACATTTGTATCATTAATCAACAACTTTAAAAAATCTATTCTATTAAATTTTATTGCATTCTTAATGTGATCGTTTTTATTTGTATTATAATCTATATATTTTTTAAAAATATCAAAACTGTTACAAAATATAGCTATTTCTGGTAAATAATACCTAGTAGAATTTAATTTCACATATATATTATTTAGAAAAGGGCCATTAGTAGGATTATTAGTAGGATTATTAGTAGGAGAAGATAAACCTTTATAATGTTTATCTAAATATTCTAAATTATTATTTACTACTGCTATAGCAATCTTAACATCATTCGATTCCATACATTCATTAATAAACGGCAATTTAATTGTATCTACTATCTGTTCCATTGGAGGTTTTAATAATAGGCTAGCTAAATAAGGATTTAATAAACATTTATAGTAGTTATTAAGTATTTTGTTGTTAAGTGGTACTTTTATACTATATGTATTTGTACTTTTTATAACTTTTTTAATATTCATATTTTTTTCTAAGATATCTTTTCTAGTACTATTTAGAACTATTTCCATAGTCTTCCTTATATCTTTATTTTTTATTAGAAAAAGCTTTCCAGATAGGTTTAAATTTGTTATATTACCGTCGTTTATTACATAATTATTATCAATCTCAGTTCCAATTTTATTTATTAATTCAATATCTTTCTTATTATTTTTTTTTTTAATAAAGTAAATATTACTAATAATTTGGGTTGATGAGGGATTAGGTGAATAAGAACTTGTAGGAATATAAATCGGATTAGCACCACCTCTAATATTAAATTCTTGTAAAATATATTTCAAATTCATATATATATATATAATATAATTTAGCCATATTTATATGATAAAAACAATAATCCTCTTTTTTGCCATACTTTTTTTCTAAAAAAGTATAAATTGAAAATAATATTATATACATATAATATATAATATTACACAAATTGCAAAGATGATTTACGAAGTATTGTCCGAAGAGTTCCGGTCCTTTTTAATCGATGGTGAATTAACGTATGAGCAAATGTGCTGTAATCCTAAATATCGTAAGCAAATCAATCGCGCTAACACCGAATATTTTGATTGTGGTTAGGGTTGTATAACACTTGTGGGATTATTAAAATAATCAAATGATACTTTATTTATTCCTAATATCATAACAGCTAAGCCAAAACATCTTCTAACTAAATTTCCATCTTGTAATGGTACTCCAAAAAATTCAAAATTAACCCATTTCTCTTGTAATATGGTATTTAATATAAGCCAATCAATTGATGTTCCATTTTCCTCAATAGAAATATATTGTTTTTCTTGAGAAGGACTATTTTTTTTATAAATATCTTTAACACGTTGAAGCCAATGAGCTGCAAAAATCGGATGTCTTATCGATTCTACCATTGATTTTTGTTGTTTTGATATAAATATTATAATTCCACAGAAATATAATTGTATTAGTGCATATATTATGCAAAGTGTGCCTAAATAATAATCACATCCATGATCTTTATAATTTAACCATACAAGACAAAATGCCAATGTACCAAGAATTGTTGAGCTTGAGAATATATTTTGCAGTTTTGTTATACTTTCCTCTAATTCAAATTTATTTATAATAATTGAGATACATATATCTGAAATTCTCTTAGTATCTTTATAAAAAATCCAATTTGACTTTGTAAGAAAATCAACATTTTTTTGCATATCTTCTAAATGAGTATGAAATGTAAAAAAGAAGACAAATAGATTATATAACAATAATGTTCTACCGTAAACCCATTCAAAAAATAGTAATGTGTATAATAGATTTTTATCTATATATTCCTTATATTCTGCTGAATATTTATCATTTACTGCAAGTATTAGGGTTGCAATTGATATGAGAAAACTTACAAATATAATAATTATAGCTGAAATATCTTTTTTTGATAAAACTAATTTATCCCTTTTTATGTACGAAGTATCCCATTTATGTATTAATCTATCATAGTGATCATCGGAATAATATAAAATAGAGAAAATATATTGTATTGGATATATTAGATAAAATAATATATATGGGAAATGATAAATACCGTCTTTATTAAATTTATGAATATAAAGTAAAACAGGTGTTGCTAATAATAGTAATATAATTAATGAATAGATCCATGATAAAATAGGAATTATAGGTGACTTATTGTTATTAAAGCGTCTTTCTGAATTTTGTATATAATTTCGATTGATTGATGTTTGTAAATTATTTTGACCAATGGGTGAATTAGATGAAATTATTTGTATTGGCGAATCAGTTGAATGATCTTGATTTTGTTCTAATGTTTGTAAAGTTTGAGAATTTTTATGGTTTGTTACACATCGCATAATATCAGTTTCTTTTATATAATTGTCTACATTGCCTATTCTATTTCGGTAGAAAAAGCTGTTGAAATATCGCTTGGTTTTTTTCCATGGTAAAAAAGTGTTATTGGATTCAAATTTATTGGAAGATCGTAATCCCAAAAATATTAATAAATAATTATCACACATATAATTATTTATTAATCATAACTATTTCTTATATTAGTTAGTAGAAGTTGGTGGATCATTATAAGTATCGGCTTTATTATCAGCATCTGGTTCAAATATTCCATTCTCGATAGATTCTAATAATTGTTCAACTGTAACATTAAATTTTTTAGAAATCGCATAAATATCTTCTTTTGTAGTTTCAATATATTTCTGGAAACCACCTTTATTTTTAATTTTATTTATTTGGTCGATAATATTTATTAGATTTGTATTTTCAATTAGAATTTGTTGTTTATTAAAAAGTGGATTATTTATATTTATATTCCAAAATATTTTATATGTAGTTCCAATTAAATTTGGCACTTGTGTTGTTTGCGTAGGATGATGACTTGAAACATCAATAATTTTGACATAATAATTATCTTTAAATAAATATGCAGTATCATCCTCAAATGTAATAGCAGCATCAATATTTGAAACGGATATATTTTTAATAACATCTCTACTCAATTGATTTGGGTTGGCTGATTCTTGAACACCTGTACTGAAATCAAATAACACATAGTTATTATCTTTGATAACATATGACAAATTATTTTTTGTTGATATAATACAATTTATACCAGATTTAAAATCTAAATTAGGGAATTCATTTCCTATACTTGTTAATTTACCTTTCATATGGAAGATATCTTGATTTTTAATTCGAACATCATATTTAGCAATTTGTGAACCGTTAAAGAAATATACTATATTATTGTGATAGAAAGCAGCATCTATATGATCTTTGAATGGTAGTCCAGGCCATGTTATATCATTAACTATTCCGATCATTTTGGATTGATGGTTGAAATTGAGAACATTATAAATAATAACTGGATTATTATTGATTATAATAGTTCTAAATAAATAATAAACCTTAGCTTCTGGAATACTAAATGAACATAATACTTTATTTTTATAAATATCTTTTGAATTAATATTTTTATCTACTGGAATATCGCAGTATTCCCAGTTACCATTTTTAGTATAGCACCATGGCATTTCTTTCTTAGCACTTGCTGGATTTCGACAGAAATTGTGATTTAATGTAGATATAGCACGAGATCCTAAACTTCTAGAATTCCATGGTATACATTCTGTACCTTTGATTGTTATATTTTGACGACCTTTATAATCAATACAATCTTTTGTATAACAAATTTCATTTTCACTATTTTTCACATTTTTACAAATTGTATTTGGTGCACCAATATTACAAGATCTAATTGGTTTATCTTTATCATCAACAAAGCACCATGCATTATTTGACTGATCTGGATTTCTACAAAAATTATGGTCTCCAACTCCCCTCTCAGAATAAATTTGCTGAAATGATTCGGGCCATTTCTTACATTGTAAATTATCAGAACTCCAATTTATAGTACCTCTATAATCTGAGCCATCTGAATTACAATAATCTTCTAGATCTGAATTATTTTTATATTTATTACATTGATTTTGTTCACTTGATGATTGTGTATTATATTTCATATCATATGAAGTAGATTGAATTTTATTTTGACAATTAAGATCAGGCTCCCCGATTTTACAGTATTCCCAAACTGTATTTGGTTTAGAAGAATAGCACCATGCTTTTTCTTTGGATCCTTTAGGATTTCGACAATAGTTATGATGCCCAATCCCATGTTTTTCAATAGTATTATCTGTTATTTGATGTTTACCATTACTATCCCAATTTAGGCAGTTATTACCAGATTCTGTCTGGTTAATAGTACCCCTGTAATCGGATTGATTATGATCACAGTATTTTTCATTTTCTGGATCATAATCTGCTTCTGTTACTTTAACAGATGGTGTTTGATCTTCAACTTCTACACTATTATTTGAATTAATAGTAACAATTTTATTCTTATTTTTTAAATTGGATGCAGTATCAACTCTAATAATAGTTATTACAGAATCATTATCATTCACACCATTTTGATAAAAGTTTATACATACATCATTTTTATGCTCAACACATAATTTTATATTATCATTATCACTTACATACTCCGAATTAGATACATCATCACTTTTTATAATTTTATATGTATTTAGATCATTATTATTAGATAATTTCAAATATTCTTGTGAAACTACATTTTTGAGTTTTACTACATCTCCCCACATAACTATTTTAGAACTATTTGTTTTAATACATCCGCCCTCGGGTTCAATTACAAATACATTACTATTGGTCCATAATAATGGATTTTCATTTTCTCCAAGAAAGTTATTAGGAAAGATTTTAAATAAAACTAATTCATTATATTTTATTCCACCGGAACTTGTTATTGGAAGAGCACATGACGATTTACAAACAGGAAATCTTCGATCCATATTAAAATCTAATGAACAAATTTTTCCTTTATTGTTTTTACAATGTATTTTATTACTTAATAATTCATAACCAGCTGGACATGTTTTTGCTTTTTTACTGTCTGTATCGAGAATTGAATTAATTCCGGGCCAATTATAATTATTTAGATTTTGAATGTCTCCTTTTATATATCCTTTACCAAATATATCACTTTTTGATCTCTTTTTGATTTGATATTTAATATATTTATCATTTTTAAAGAAATAATATATTAAATTGTGTCTATCAAATCCCCAATTAGTACCAGCATGAATATTTTCAAAGAAACTGGGTAAATATTGTCTTATTTGATGTGTTTTAGTAATTTTTGTTCCTGTTTTATACATTGCAAATCGGTTATTTTTAAATACAACAAATGTATTCTTTTCGTATGGTATTATACATGATGCATCGACTAAAAATTCATCATAAACTAATGAAATATTTTTTGGATATCCTGATTCTAAACTTTTAGTATTCAAATTGTATAAATATGCTTTTTCACCTTTTAAAAATACTAATTTGTTTTTTTCTTGTAAAAATGCAGTTCTTATATTTGAAGGAATCCCTGAAAATTCTACACTTATTTTTTTAGGATAACCATGTTTTTTTTTAAAAACACCATCTTTAATTATATATTTTAAACACATTTCATTATTAAAAATATATACTGTATTATCACCCATATTTAATACACAATCTAATCCATCTTTATCAAATGTTGCATATTCTGTTCTAGACCATTTATTTATGCAAAAAATAATTAACACTATACATATTAATATTAAATAGTTATGTAACATTATATATTATATATAATATTATTAATAAAATAATATGATATAAAAAGATATTTCATTTAATAAATTATTATGGATTGTTTACATAAAAATAACCATTATAATTTTTATAATGATTTTCGAATAATTTATTTAGTAATTACATCAATTATATTTTTAGGTTCGGGATTTATTTATTGGAGTAAAAAAGATCATAATCAAAATTATAAAATTAAAAATGATCAAAATCTAAACATTATTTGTATGTCATTTTGTATGTTATTATATTCAATTGACCCTGATGGATTTTTTGATATTTATCCTAATATAATTGTTATATTATTATCTGATTTAACAACATGTTTTGGCATATCAATAATTATATTATATTTACATGTTTTAATTAGAGCTAGTATAATCAATTATAATACTCTTAGTTACGGACATTTAAATATAATACATCGACTACTTTATATAATAGCTATAATATTTTCATTTTTACAGGAGTATGTAAATTATAATATTTTTAGTAATATCAAGTTAATTTTATTTGGAACATTAATTGCATATTTATCAATTTTTTTCAATAAAATGATATTACGTACATTACAATATATGAAAGATAATACAATTCATATAAACTCAGTCCATAGAATAAAAAAATATGTAATAATATATGATATACTAATATTTACTATTATAATATTTCAGTATGTATCTGGAATAATTGGATTGAAAAATAATAATAATATTTATTGTAATCATTTAGAAAGTATTTTATTTTTTACTTTTAAAATTTTAACAATTATTTTATATTACTGTTTTACAATTAAATGCAAAAAAAATAGAACAAGAATTCCAGAAATAAGAATTTAAACCGGTAACATTATTGTATCTGAATCTTGATCATATACAGATTTATTGTCAATATGTTTGATTTGTTCTAAATAATCAATATTTTCTAAATAATTTTGATTAGGATTGTGTTTTTTTTGATATTCATAATAATGATATCTAATAAAATATAAAGATGATCTTGGCATTAGGATTTTTTTATATCTGTAATTATATATTTTTAATTGATAATCATTCTGTGTAATAAAACCAATTTTTATATAATCATCATCATAGTATTGATAGTTTGGATAATCAAATGTAAATTTAAATGGTTCAAATTCAGAGCGATGAATTTTTTTAGAAAGAATTACACCATTATATTTACAATAAGATATATTGATATTAATTTTATTACATAAAATCCATGGAACAATATGAGCTGCTTCTAGATCTTGTGTTGTATTTGTTATTGGACATTTATTATTATAAATTTGTAGAAGTTCTGATCTATATTTTCGTTGTTTATTAGGATCTCTATAATTTACAGTTGGTAACATTTCATATATTAAAACTATATAGTATATAAACTATTATATTCTATATAATTTATTATATGTATATGTAATTATATAATTATCTTAGCCAAGATTCAATTTTTATAAATTACAAGACCAATAACATTCTCCAGAACAATAATTTGGATATTTAGATTTAAATATATATTTTTTATTACAATTTTCACATGTATATTTAAATGTAACGGGACTATTTTTTTGTAATTTTTGTAACATTGGAGATTTTGCAGGACTATTATAAATTGTAGTAAACGGCTGATATGGTTTACTTTTACAACATATAGACCCCATATTAATATATATATAATATTTATATTATATAAAAACTATGTTTTATCTTTATAAAGCCCGAACTCATTTTTAATTATATAAGCAGGATCTAATTTTGGTAAACTAGATACGTTTTTAATATTTTTTGCATAACAAAGATATTTCTTAATAATCATATTAAATTTGTTTGATGGTAAATGTATGTGTGATTGTAGTTTTTCAAATACTCCCTTTTTGTTTATAATAAGTTTTTTTAATTCAGTTAGTAATAATTCATCTATATTGTAATAATTATTTTGTTTTATATTTGAAACTGCTTCATTATATATATTTATATCTATCTTTTTTATTTTTTTAATAATATTTTTGTTATGAAACCATGATAAGTAGTATTGTTTTATATTATATAAAGTAAAATTAATCATAAAAGAAAATACATCATAATGAACATCTTTCAATAATTTATATTCTTTTAATTCTTTTTTTGATAATTTGAAATTTGTAGAAATTGAATTTCCATAATCTACAATTATAAATATATATCCAATATTAGGTATTTTATAAAGTGTATTATTTACATAATATTTTAAATATCCACCAGATTTAATTTTCTTGAAAAAAATATTATTTAAATGCAAATCAAAATTAACCATATTCAATTTTGTATTATTTATGTATAAAGTATATAAAATTTGAAATAACATACATAACCAAAATCTATCATCATATTGTTTTTTGAAAATAGTTTTTAATGAATAATTAATATATTCTTTAAAAATTAGTAAATTAGAATCAGATAGATATTGTAATTTAAGATATTTACGTAACCTAGCCTTTTGCTGTAATAAATTAATTTTTTTTTTTAACATATTCTGACATTTTAAACATTCTGAATCAAGTCTAGTATATGTTATTAATATTGGATAATGAATACAAATATTATTTTCAATAAGTGGCTGCATTAATTGTAATAATACTAATTCTCGATATGAATTACAATAGCCGTGTTTACTATATTCACTAACAGATATATTCAAAAAATTTGTAGTATCAAAACTATTTATTTTTTCCTTATCAATTAATTTATACATTTTTATAATTAATTGATGTTTTTTAAGAAAATAAACAATAGAATTATTATTTGGAATAAGTTTCCATTTATTTTTATAAAAATTATTTTTTAAAATATCATTTAAAATATATATTTTATTAATTCTCATATATCTCATGCTAATAAAAAAAATATCATTATATATTAAATGAGTATTGACAAATCAATAGACAAATTATATAATGAATTCAAAAAAACAGTATCAGCTATTGAGACAAGTTCAAATAAATTAGAAAAAAAAAATAATAATTTGGGTGTACACAGTGAACTATTAGATAATAATAGTAATATTTGCAGTGTCACAAATAATACATATATTCCATGTTCAGTTACTGAAGATCTAGATGATTATTATAACTATGCAAAAGAATCTAAATTTATAATAAAAACAATACCTGAACAACTACAAAATAACAATTATGATAATTTATATGTGAATAGAACTTTTAAAGATGGTAAAACATGTCGGGTACGTGGGTCAAATCAACATATTAATTTAGATCATAAACAAGTTGGTAATAAAATAGGTATTGATTCAGATGGTTATTGTATTTTTCCTAATGTACATATTGGATAACTTATCCCAATAATATTTTAATTTTAATTTATAAAAACTATTAAATACATTATTAAGTAAAGTATTTAATAATTTATACACCAATTTGTAATTTTGTTGGAGTTTTATCTGTTTTATTATCTGTACACAAAATTGGTTGTTCCAATTTATGATTTGGTACAATTGGTAATTGATATTCAATCGAATCATTAGTTTCTGATATTTTATTAGATTCTGATGTTTTATTAGTTTCTGATGTTCTATTACTTTCTTCAATATCTTCAATGTCTTCTAAATTCTCTAATTCTTCCAATAATTCGGATTCATCAAAGTCTGTTGATGATGTGTCTGATAATATAGTTGCAATATCATTAGAAGTATCTTTTTGTTCACATAACGATTCAATAATATTTTCAACATTACTTAGATCTAAATCTTTATTTATTAATTGAATATGAGATGATGTATTTTTTATAGTAGATACGGTTTCTAACATAACCGAAATTGATTCCATATGCAATATATTACTTTCAATATTGAATTTGATTGATTCGATTTTTTTTATTTCATTTTCATACATTTTTTTTAGCTTCAATTGATGTAAAGCCCCAGATTTATTTTGATTTAAATATAATTTACGAGCTTCCCGTGTATATTTAATTTTATTTTCATTCATATATTCAATTTTCGAATTAAGAAAAGTTAAGGTTTCTTTAAAATTTGAAATTGCATTATTAATCTTTTCTTTATCATATTCTGTATTCGAACTAAATTTTGGTAATATATTTGTTATATTTTCATAGGTTATATACTTACTATAAGTTTCACCCATTTATATAATAGATATATATTATTTAGTTGCATTTATAATAAACTCGGGTGTTTTTTTATTTTTTCTTAACTGATAGATGATTATTGGTTTAGTTGTTGAAATTTTATCTTCAACTAATTTTAAATTATTTTTCGCATCTATATCCAATGGATCTTCTGTTAATTGATTTTTTAACTTAATCTGTGCTTTATGTAATTCAATATCTAATTTCATTAACTTAGCTAGTTCTTCATCTCCCATTTGTTTTTCTTTAGGCGCTTTAACACCTTTAAAAGTATGACCAGGAATTAATCCGCAAACTCTTTTTGTATTTCCAGATGGTTCTTTTTCTTTTAAAAACTTATCATCTTGGATAAGTTCTTTTTGTTGACTTGCAAATTTCTTAATTTCTGTTGTATTAACAAATTCTTTAGGACATAATACTTTGGGTTTACTTTTTTGTTTACATTTTAAATATTTATCAATATTATCTAATGCATTATTTTTATGATCTTCACAATTATATTGTATATTTGGTTTAGGATTTGATATATGTTCATTCGCTACAGTTGATATATATGTTTCCTCGAATGGAATTATATTAAAAAATATAAAGAATACAATTACGTATGATAAATAAAATAATGGCATTGTCCATCCAGAGGTTGATAATAAAATTATAAATAAAATCCCAAGTACAATTACTACATAAAATCTAGCAGGGAAAATAAAACCTTTATCAGTACCTATTGTGAATTCCAAATCATCATTTTCTTCCATTATATATAAAAAAGATAATATAAAAAATTAACATGTTTTAATTTTTTTATTAGGATTTTGAATTAAATTAGTTACATTTGGTGTTTCAATTGTAGATACACCTAAGTTTTCTGAAAATTTACTTATTATAAAATTATCACTATTTAATTGTTTCCATAAATTACCTAAATATTGATGATTTGGACATAATAAATCATATTCATATTTTAAATCTCTAATATCATTAAAATAATCATGATAAATTGCTTCAAATGCTCGAATTCTTTTTTTTGGATTAATTACTAGCATTTTTTCTAATAAGTTAATTGCTTTTATTGAAATAGGTAACTTTTTAAATAAATTTTTTATATTATTTTTTTTACATGGTAAATTTATTTTTTTTAAAAATATTTTAGATTTCTCAGGTAGATTCATATCACTTATATCTTCTTCCGAAATATATCCAATAACATCAATAATTTTAACCATTTGCTCATTTGAATAATCATCCTCAGATTTAGCAGGATTGGGACTTAAGTTAAAATCATATTTTCCTTGAAAAATAGATTTTAATTGACCAGTTCTAGAAGTATCTAATGCTAGTATTAATTCTGCAAAAATACAACCAAGAGCCCATATATCAATTGGATAACTATATGATTCTGCATCCAATATAACTTCCGGCGCACGATACCAACGAGTTACAACATGTCGAGTAATTGGTTTTTTATTATCAAATATATTCTGATAATTTGCTAATCCAAAATCACATAATTTTAAATCTAATAAGTTAGATATTAAAATATTTGAAGGTTTAATATCTCTATGTATAATAAAATTATCATGTAAAAACTCTAATGTTTTTAATAATTTAAACATAATGTGTTTAATATGTGTATAATTATATTTTTTAGAGGGATTTATAATTAGATTTTGTAAAGTATTATCAATATATTCAAATACTAATATAATATCATTCCCATTAATAAAATAATCTTGTATATTAATAATATTATTATGAGTATTTTTTAATGAATTTAAAATACAAATTTCTTTTATTGCATTGATTGTTTCAAACTTGGACCGCATACAATTATCTATAAGTTTGATTGCTACATATTTACTAGTTTTTTGATCGTATCCTTTATATACAATCCCATAACTACCACGGGAAATTTCTTCTTCTACCTTATACCTATGATTTAATACGATCATAATTTGAACATAAATAAACAAATATAAGTATATATATTTATTTATTCAATTTTTTAGTTATCAGACATGTTTATATTACTACAACAATTATAAATTTTACAAAATTGGGTAGTTTCTGAACTATTATCTATAGAGTCTGGTTTATCATTATTTATTTTACATATATGTGATGTAGTTAATATGTGGGGTGCATTTGTATCGTCTTTTAATTGACCATCATCACTTATTATTTTACATTTACCAACAAATACTTTATTACCCGAAACATCACTATGAGGTACTATTATATTATTAATTACACAACATTTTTTAACATAATTATTATTCTTGTCTTTATCTATAATTCCGATGTTATTAGTACTAGATCCCATTCTATCTGAATTACCCCAGCAATTTGACGAGTTTGGTACAAATATCGGACTTGGATTTATTTCTAATTGAATATTATTAGATCCCTTGTATAAACATTTTTTTTTTTCACGTAATATCTTTGGATCAATGAATGAATCTTCATCTGAATTTGTACAACTTTGGAATGTTGTAATTGTATCTTTTTCAGTATTAATTATTTTACAATAATTGTTACAATTATTATTTGTCATCTTAATATATGATAAGATTTTATTTAGAATGTCTTGAATGGCGGGAATTTCTTGAATGGTGGGAATGTCTTGAATGTTTACTATTTTTGTATTCACCTTTATATGTCTTACATACATCTATAACATTATTGTAATATACATTTTGTAATTGATTTTCTTTAATTTTTGTTAATGGTGAGCAAAAATCTTTTACTGATATCGTTTCTTCTTCATACTCATTTGGTCTACAAACGAATGATTTACTTTGTTTATCATGTCTACATAAAGAACATGATGGTTCTTCTTTAATTGATAGTTTTTTTGTATAGCATAAATCATATTTATCACAATTAACGTTTTTTTCTTTTAATTTTGTACGAATGGGTTCACAACGATCTGTCATTCGTTTCTATACTTTATATCAACAAAATATTTTATACGCATTATTATTTGTTTCATCATAATATTGAAATTCTAATTTATCTAAAAAAATATGAAATATAGACATATCTTTTAAGGGTACATTTAAACCGCATAATACATTACCAATAGATGAGCCTGAATTTCGATAATGAAACATAGTAATATTCCATTGATTATTTGAAATATTACTTAATTTAGTAAGAAATTCTAGTAAAGCACCTTGTTTTTCTGGAAAATCAAATCTATATATAACTTCATTAAAATTCTTTTCTATTTTACCACCAACTTGATATCTTATATGTGTTTTTGCAAGATCATTATCTGAAAAATCTTTATAAGTATATCCATTATTATTTAATTTTTGTAATAATTTGTTTTTATTATTTGTATTTATTCCAACAAATATATACGCATTTTCATTATTTGAATATCTATAATTAAATTCAGTTATATCGGGTGAATCTAAAATTGTGCAAAAGTTTCTTAAACTACCCGATTTCTCTGAAATTGATACAGCTAATAATATTTCGGTATTATTTGATCTTTCTGAAATATATCGAAGTCTAGTAAAATTCATATTTGCTCCAGATAAGATTGATATATAATTTTCATTAAACGTTTTATTAATATTAATATATTTTAGTAAGCCAGCTAATGATAAAGCACCAGCCGGTTCCATTATCGTTCTACATTCTTCAAAAATCAATTGTATTGCTTCACATGTCTCATCTGTTGAACATTCAATTATTTCATCCACATATTCTTTACAATAATTGAAAGTATTATAACCTACCTTTCTTACAGCAACACCGTCTGCAAATGTATCAATCTTATTTAATTCAACTATCTTATTAGAATCTAATGATTGTTTCATAGCATTTGCGTTCTCTGGTTCAACACCAATTATTTTTATATGTGGATATAAATGTTTTATATATAATCCAACACCACTAATTAAACCACCCCCACCAACTGGTATAAAAATCGCATCTAGATTATCATTTTTAAAATTCCATTGATTACAAATTTCCATTCCAATCGTTCCTTGACCAGCAATTACTTCATCTTCATCAAATGGATGAATAAATGTATAATTATGTATATCTGCTAAATACATTGCATGTTTATAAGCTTCATCAAAATTATCTCCATGTAAAATAACATTTGCATCTAAATTTTGAACTGATTTCCATTTAATTGAAGGTGTAACAGTTGGCATAACAATTGAAGCTTTACATTGGAGATGTTTAGCTGACATTGCAACACCCTGTGCATGATTTCCAGCACTTGCAGCAATTAAACCATTATTTAATTCACCACTTGAAAGTGAACATATTTTCTGATATGCTCCTCTAATTTTAAATGATTTCACTAATTGTTCATCTTCTCTTTTAAAAAAAATCTTATTTTTATAAGTTTTTGATAATAATGGTGCTAAATCAAGATTAGTTTGTTTAACAATATCATAAATTGGTGTTTTTAATATTTTAGATATCATATTATAGATTTATCTATCTAAAAACTTAAATAGTTAAAAATTGAATGAATATTCAATAATTAATAATATAAAGCCAAACTTATTCCTGATAAGCCACCAAAAATATGAGCCCATGGATGTAATTTATCATACATTTGTTTACTTGATTTCGGATATAGTAGTATTCCAATCATTATTAATGTTGGATAGATAACAATTTGTTTTTTTGTTTTCCAAAATAAAAAAAATCCATATAAAAATGTAAGTATTGATATAAATACATCTAAGTACCAAAATTGATTATTAAGATGATATAAACATGATACAAAGCTAACTAAATATAACAATAATGATAATATTTTTTTATTTTTTAAAAATGCAATTATGGAAGCTAACCAATATAATATATTACTATATACTTGAAACATATATTATATAATAAATATAATTATATTGCTCTAGGTATACTATCAACGTCAGTATTTTCATTAATTATTTTTTCAAAATGGGAAAAATCAAATAAATGAGATTCTTGTGGAATATACTCACATGCTAATTTAAAATTAGCATCAGCTGAAATACCACAACTACCTCCAGCAATTTTATAGTAAATTTTACAAGTTTGTGGATCAAATGATACAACTATATAATGACCCAACCCATGATATGTTTTCGCGAAATCAATTGATCTAAATTGATTATTTTTTTTATACATATCATAATAAAATTGAACTGTTTCTAATTTTAAGAATGTCCATTTATTATCAATTCCTTTATATAATTCAATATCTTTATTTCCTAAAATTTGATAAATAATTTTTAATTTACCTTTAATCGGTATTTCTTGTAATAAATTATTTATTTCTAAAGTATTAAAACCAATTTCTCCAGTTTTAACTGGATTTCCTATAAAAAACGGATTACTGTGTGATTCATATGAAGGATCACTTAGATTTCCCGTTTCTATAAAACGAACTAAATCTCGACATACCTTTCTATCCATAATGAACATTGTATATTTTACTAAAAAAAATATATTTATAAATCTATTATTCAATTTTTATATAATTTATTATATATTGTACTAGATCATGATTTTTTAAATTATTATAGGATACTAATGAAACAAATAGATAATCAAGATAATATCTAACCTTATTGTTAATATGAACTAATGACATAATATTATCATCACCATTATCTACATTATTTATAATAATTTTTTGTATTGAATAAAATGCATAACACATTAATTTATTAATAGAAATTTTACAGTCTACTAAGATATAATATAAATAGTAATAATTGAGATTGTATTTTTGTAATAATAATTTAGGTATTGGGTTATATCTCCAGTCTTTTTCAAAATAAATATCAATTTTATTATATGAATTTACTAAAATGTATGATAATTCATTATAACTTTTAAAATTAATTGAATATGATATGTAATTATTATTATTTTTAGTTATAAAATATTTATCTAAATATGCTTGT
>MDTC01192419.1_pt1 | contig 16797 bp, 31 predicted proteins | sample 811181 | NCBI WGS metagenome assembly MDTC01 (sample SAMN05326644, study PRJNA326480) | marine metagenome | isolation source: seawater | place: Pacific Ocean: North | collected 2011 | reverse complement strand
GAATGCAGATTGTATAACTTTGTATGATGCAGAAACTTGTGCATAAAAAATAATAACCAAAACTAAATTAAAATGTCATTAATTGATAAAGTATTAAGAGGAACAAAAAGTAAAATAGTAAGAACATTTGTAAGCGAAGAAGAGGCAGACAGGCGACATAAAATATGTTTTGGGGATGAGCAATATCTACCCTGTGAACATATAAATATGGAAACAAGAAAATGTGGTAAGTGTGGTTGCCCTATGGATAAAAAAGTGGATTACGATACAATAGCGACAAGAAAAGTTACTTGTCCGATAAAAAAGTGGTAAATGGCAAAAAATGATGACAATTCAGCGTTACTGTTACTCCTTCTTGGTGGTGCAGGAATTTATTTCTTAACAAGAGATAAAGATAAAAAAATTGTAACAGGTGGTTCGGATAACACAGATAATCAAATTCCTCCTGTAGTTGGTTGTACCGATACCTCGGCAAATAACTACGACTCTCTTGCAGAGGTGGATGATGGTACTTGTGTGTACAATGAATTAGATGTAGTACAAGGTTGTACAGACTCTACTGCAAGTAATTATAACCCAAATGCAAACAGTAATGATGGTTCTTGCCAATATCCTATTTATGGTTGTACAGACCCAACTTCAATAAGTTATGATGCGAGTGCAGAGGTAGATGATGGAAGTTGTGAGTATTATGTTTTTGGATGTACTAATCCACCTTCACTAAACTATAACCCTGAGGCAACAATTAATGACGGTAGTTGTATTGCAACTGTAGAAGGTTGTACAGACTCTGAGGCAGATAATTACAATCAGTACGCAAATGTAGATGATAACAGTTGTGTTTTCACAACACCTATAGGTGGATGTATGGAACCTGAGGCGTGTAATTACGACCCAAGTGCAACTTTCCAAAGTGGTCAGTGTAATTTCCCTTACACAGGATATGATTGTGATGGAAACTGTATAAGTGATGTAGACGGTGATGGGATTTGTGATGGTTTTGAAGTATTAGGTTGTACAGATAGTTTTGCAACTAATTATAATAATCAGGCAACTGACGATGACGGTAGTTGTTATACAACAATAGAGGGTTGTATGGATATTAATGCAAATAACTATGACGCAAGTGCAAACTTTGATGTAGGTTGTACATATGACGTAGGTGGTTGTACAAACCCTAATGCAAACAACTACGATAGTGGTGCAGATGTTGATGATGGTTCTTGTATTGTAGAAGGTTGTACAACTTTTTCTGCAACCAACTACAATCCTAATGCTACAATAAATGACGGTTCGTGTGTTCTGCCTTTTGATGTTGAATCTGCAGCTGATGAGTTCTTTGAAATTGGTTTAGGAGATAATGGTTACGATTGTATACCGAATGATTATGATAGTTTGTTGGATGCTTGGTGGGACAGTTATCAAGATGATTATGAGGGTGGTAACCTTGATGTTTTGGAAGATTATTTACTTGACAACCCTAATATGTACCCAACGTGTCAACCTGTTAGTGGTTGTACAAATTCAAATGCAACTAACTACAATCCAAATGCAACCATAGATAACGGTACTTGTCAATTCCCACAAGGTTGTACCGACCCAAGTGCAGAAAACTATGACCCTAATGCATTACAGAATGACGGTAGTTGTGATTACATAAGCTTAGATGATGAGGACTTTATGAATTATTGGTTACTTGAACTTGGTGCAGAAACTACTAATATTAGTGAATTAGATGGAAACCAACTCATAGAATTTGCAATGTTCTTCGGTCCTGAAAACATAATGGATGGTGAATATCCAAATGGAGAACCTGTGACAGGTATAAACTATGAACAGATATATGGTATAAGTGATTTCCAATCAGGTTCGGTAACAGATTTCTGTGTTCAAACAGGACATTCTTCTTCTTACGGAAGTCCTACATATGGAAATTGTTGGTGGTTTCACGCTATTGACGCAATGATAGAAGAGTGGAATAGTGGAGAGACTAACCCTGACAATCCATACGCACCTAATTATGTAGCACAACAAGGAGGTGGTTCTACGAATGCAGGTTAAGATTTTAAATTAAGTGTATAAGTGTAAATTAAATAAATAAAAATGATTAGAAAAATACTAACAAACCCTTTTGTTGTACTTGGAATAGTATATGTGGGTTACAGAATGATAAAAAAGAAGCCAAGTGGTGCGATTTCGAGAACTTTCGATGAAGTTGTTGAAGGTGGTGGAAAAATTGCAAGTACCCTTGGTACAGCTGCTACATCAATAATAGATACTGCAGTAGAAACAGGTCAAGACATCTTCGATATTTATGACGATGGTGAGGCAGGTAAATTGTTAATGGGTGATGCATCAGAAGGTGTTGAAGATGTTGAAACAGGATTAGCTGTTGGAGGTAACCCTTTAGTTGAGGAGGATTGTACGGAGAATCCTGATGGTGAAGGTTGTTAATATATTAAAAAGATAAAACTATGGCATTATCAAAAAAACAAATGATTGTCCTTGGTGGCGTTAGTTTCGCAGCTCTTGGTGCATACCTCTTATTTAGAAGTAAAAAGATTACTTTCTTTGATAATGTATGGTGTGGAGGTGAAGAATGTAACAACATTACAGAATGTTTCGGTTCACCACAGGCGTATATAACAGATTGTGTTGAAGGGTATTGTCAAGCAGACTGTGATGACGGTAGAAGTGGCGACATTGAAAACACAGGGTATCTTAACTTAATATTCCCTGAACCTCACGGTTTAAAAGTAGGAGAAAAAATATTTATAAATCAGGATGCAGGTGCAACCTATCCTGAATATAACGGTGCAGATACAGTCGAAAAAGTTTATAATGATTATATCATTAGAACTTCAAAGGCTCGTAGAGGCTCTACCCCTGTAGAGGGTGGAACGGTGACTACTTCTTCAATGTGGAGTAGAATATCACCATTTTAATTTTTAATTAATTATTAACTTTAAATTTCTTGTTATGAAAAATATGAATTTAGGTAACTACTTGTTAGGTTTAGCAGGTTTGGCTATTTCTGTTTATGTAGCTTCAATGGCTTGGTCGAAAGGCTCTGAAAGTTCAGAAGACACAAACGGATAAATAGTGGCTTTATCCAATTACATAGTAACACTTCCTGATGGTTCAGAAGGTGGTTTAGATGATTTTTACTACGCAATACAGGCAAGTGAGATAGAGATAACTGATAATGGTTATGTTTTATCTGATGGAACCTTGTTGCCAACTGACGGAGAACCCTATTGGGGAGTGACAGAAGAGGATTTAATTATTTTAATGGGTCCTTATTTGTCAGATGCAGGTAGTAATGTTCAGGAAGTTAGTACAGGTGGGGAGTCAAGAAGTCAAAGTGGTATAACTGATGACGGTGATGACTCCACAACTACTTCTTTAGATAGTGGAAACGCAAATCTATATAAGGTTGTTGTAGTAGGTTTATTATTGTATATAATAATAAAGAAGTAAAATATGTTTAAGTCTGACGATAAATATTGGTATTACACTGTTATTTTATTTTTCGTTTTGATATTTGGTTTTGGATATAGCCAACAGAGGTCTATATCTAATTACAAAAATCAACTAAAAAAGTTTCAACTTGAGAATCAAAGCTTTCAAGAAGAAATAGATAATAACGGAAATACCATTATAGAACAAGAACAGATTATTCTTTCTCAGAAAGATGCTATTGCACACGGACTGTTAGAGATTGATAGGTTAAAAAAAGTTCAAAGTCAGGTAAACATAATTACTACTACGATTATTGATACAGTTTTAGTTAGTCACACCGATACAGTTGTTGAATATATAAATGGGGATGCATTTTTAAAATTGCCTCACGTTTATAATTATAATACAGAGTTTTTAAGTTTTAATGCACTTATTAAAAAAGATGGATTTACACTTAACAACTTAAAGCTCGATAATAAAACAACAATTAGTGTAGGATTTAAGGGTCAAGGGTTATTTAAACCTGACCTTGCAGTGGTAGAACTAAAACATTCTAACCCTTATATAAAAACTGTAGGAGTTACTAATGTAGTTGTAGAGGAAAAAAATCCTCTCAAAGATAAAAGATTGTGGGGAGGATTAGGATTCCTCTTAGGTTTAATTGTAAAATAAAATAAATAAAAATGGCAACATTCGGCACGAATAAAAAAAGACGAAGTACCTTCTTTAATCAAGATGGGCAGAGTGAAGTTCAAGCTACTTCTGTAGAACAGAAAGTAGACGAAATAAAAGATAAAGTAGATAAAGTTGAGGCAGATGTAATTCAAGTACAAAATGAATTAACATCCTCTGTAGACTTATTATCTGACCAAGTAACAAGCTTAGTAAACGCACAAACACAGGGATTAGTTCCTGATGTAGTTCAAGTAGGAATACAAATTAATTCAGGTCATAATATGATTGGATATACAGGTGCGTCAGGAGTTGGTGCAATTACTGCTTTTCAAAATTCAAGTATTAACATATTTCAATTAGGGAAAATAGCAGTTATTAAAAATGACGCAGCTGATATGTACCTACCTCAATATGGTTTTTCAAATTTAACTATGGAGTTTGGTCAAGGGTACTACTTATATAATGAAGGTGAGGCGTTCACTCTTCGTTGGACTGAATAATTTTAAATTAATTTGATATGGATGATGTAGTAGATTTAGAGGCGTTAGGTTTAACGCAAGAACAGTGGGATGCAATAATCGAAGAGTACGCCTCTATAAATCCTTTTGCAGTGGCAAACACTACTGCGATTGGCGATGAAGTAGAAGATGGTGGGTTTGTTGGTGTTCCTTGTACAGGTACATTAACAGAGTTTGCAGATTGGCATACTAATACTGCAGGTCTTCCTGTTGAAAATATAAATACGGATTACGAACTTTATGTCGCAGTATGTCAGGCACAATCAGACCCAACTTGGATTCCTTCAGGTGGTAATATGAGAGTGGTTGAAAAAGATGACAATAAACTGTTAAAAACAGGATTGTTAATTGGTGGTGCGTTTTTAGTTTACAAATCATTATTTAAAAAATAAATATGGGTTTATTCACTTCATTAGTTTGCCAAAAAGATACCTACGTTGATAGTAGTGGTGCTTTAGTTGCCACTTCAGGTGAGATTGATAAATTATCTTTTAACGAATGGGTCTATCAGGATATGTTAAATATGGATTTTCCTCCTGAAGAAGCCGATGAATTTCTTCATTCGTGGTATGAATGTGAATGTGGTGATTGTTATACTGTTGAGAATTTACAACCACTTGGTTATTCATATGGTTTTAATATATGTAATCAAGATGGTATACAAGGTTGGTTTGACTTATATGAAGACGAGTTCGAGTATGTAAACACAATGCAGTCAAGTGATGAATCGGCAGTAACACTTAAAAAAGGAAAGTGCCAACAAGAATATAATAACGGAAAAATTGCCTTAGGAATTATAGTAGTTCTTGGTGCAACATATTTTTTAAGAAAAAAATTATAAAAAAATGAAAAATAATATTAATCAAAGAAGTACAATAAATGTAGGACCATACACTTACTCTGTTGGTGCAAATCCTTACGGTCCATATAACACAGATTTCGGTTATTGGATAGGTCAATTAGTTCAAGCCGAAGGTTGGTTTGATAGTGTAAGTGAGGCAAATTCATACTACAACTCGACATATTTTTATGGTCAAATGCAAGTAACAACAGGAAATAATCCTAACTACACTTATGTAGGTGGTGATATAGCTGCGTTATGGCAAGAGTATTTATCAGTATACTCAGGTGGTGTACAGGCACAAGGTCACCCTGTTGGTACAACTGCATCTGTGCCTGATTCAAGTTATGACCCACAACAAGTTTTATTTCAACTTTCAGGTGGAATATTAGGTAGTTTAAGCACTCCACAGTCCATAACATATAATCCACTTGCAAATGTAGACAATGGTGATGTTCAACCTGCGTGTACTGAAACAGCTGCAGCTATACTTGCAACGGATATAAATACTTTTGGTCAACTTCTTATTGACCAATTAGATAATGAACAACTTGCGTGTTTAGAATCTTTCGGTTATTACACACCACCAAGTCCTTGTGATTCTTCACCTTTTACGAGCTTATCACCTTCAGAGGTGCAAAATTATGCCTCGATGATAGTTAGTGGAAATGGTTGTGATGCAGACCCTTATAATTGGTTAACTTATTTAGAGTCTCAAGGAGTACAGACTACAACACCTTCTCTATGTGCTAATGACATAAATAATATAAATGTTGCAATAATTAATCTTTGTGGAAGTACAGGAGTTGATGTAGGTGGTATTTACGATGATTTATTTGGTGAAGGTGGAGTTGATGTAGGTGGAGTTGATGAAGCACAACCAATGTTTGACATTACTGATTGTCCTGACTGTAACTGTGATTGTCCTGACCCTTGTCCTGATGTAAACACAGGTGGTGGTGTTGACCCTAACAACCCTTATGGTTGTCAGAATTGTGTAAACGTAGATTATACTGACCCTTGTTTTTATTACTGTTGGTCTAATGGATTACTTGTACAATCTGCACAAGGTGGTGGAATATCAGGTGGTTTTGTAAAACCTAACCCTGTTAAACCATTTAAACCTTATAAACCTTATCAAAAAAAGAGTAATAGGTTTAACGGAAGAAAAAGATAAAATATGAAAGACGAGTTTTTAAATTTTACAGGTCCTTCTTGGGGAGAATTTAGTAATGCAAGTGGGCGTAGAGGAAACGGTAATGGAGGTGATGGTTCTATTGCACCAAACACAGATTACAATGCTTTGTTTGCAGAAATGTTTTACGATGCGATGGGGTGTGTTTTTGAAGGTACATATATTCTTGCACCTATGATTGCAGAATTTCTTGAAGTACAAGGTTTTACAGAGTCAAACACACCATTTTCTGCTCAAGAGGTAGCCTACCATTATGAAGGTATGTATTTAATGGGACCGTCTTGTGGAGAATATGGTGAACCAAATCCACCTGCACCACCTCAACAAAATGATGATGGTTTTCCTTCTTGTTTGGAACATTTAGAGGCATATCAATATTTAGCGTTTAATAGTGTAGGTAATACCGAAGAAAGCATAGTTGCATACTACGATGCAATATGGACTCTCTTAGGTGGTCCAAACGCATTCAGTCCTTATGCTGTACAGATGGTTAGTTCAGATTCACCTAATAATCAGGAACTTCAAATAGCTCAGTTGGAACAACAAATTGCAATGTATCAACACGAAGAAGACAGTTGTCGGACTACTTTTATGAGTGGAGAGTGTTTGTATAATTACAATCTTTATGACCCTGAACAAGTTGCAAATACTCTTGCAAGTGCAATAACATCATTCTCTAATTTATTGATTGGAATATATAATGGTTCGGTAACTATTCCTAACCTGAATATTGGTAATTTTGAACCTTTAGAAGTATTAGAGAGTGCTATGGAAATAGTTAGTAGAGTTATTCGTCTTGAGATGGACTGTGGTCCTACAAGAGTTCCTTCCGTAGTAGAACAGGCAGTAGGTGATGTAACGATACAGTTATTAAGTGTATTGTGGGAAGAAGGAATGTATCAGGAGTATGAAAACTATTATGGTACTTTTGAAAACTTTATATGTACAGGGGAGTTTCCTATGATAGATGAGAATGTTTATTTTTATTGGGAACTACTAAACTATACACCAACAATGTGTGGTGGAAGTGGAGGTGATTGTCCTGAGTGTCCTGATTGTGGATTATCGGAAAACTGTCCTGATTGTGACTGCCCTGACCCCTGTCCTCAAGGTGGAGGAGTAACAGGTGGAGGTGGAGTTGTAGTAACTCAAGGTCCTACTCAATTTCAGAATGGTGGAGTAAAACCTACAAAACCTACCAAACCTACAAAGCCTACGAAACCAATTCGAAAGTCGAGAGTTCCAAGAATTAGAAAAAGTAGATTTAACGGTTTAAAATTGTAATGAATAAAAAAACCACATATAGTCTACTAACTTTGGCAGTATTAGGTGTGGGTGCATACTTTCTGTTAAGGAAAAGAAAAAAAATATCTAAATTTCGACAACGACTTGTTGATAACGCAAAAAAAGAATTAGATATTTGGGATGGATATGTAGAGATGGATGCTGAAGTTCAAGACCGTTGGAGTAAGTATTGGGAAGATTGTTGTGGTTATGCGTTTACTAATACAGAGTATAATGACCCTGCAATTCACGACCAATACCCTTGGTCTGCAGCTTTTGTTTCGTCAGTTGTGAAAGATTCAGGTGCAGGTGATACATTTAATTACAATCAATCTCACGCTTCGTATCTTGTGTACGCAATAGAAAATAGAAAAAACTACCCTGACGAGCCATTTAAGGCGTATAGAACAGACGAAGTGGAACCTGAAGTAGGGGACATCATTTGTAAGAACAGGGGTGGTGGAAACGCAGCTTATGACGAAGAGTCTGCACAGCAGGGTGAACACGCAGTTCAGATAGGTGATATACTACATTGTGATATTATTACCTACGTTGGTTGGTGGGAAGTAGATGCTATAGGTGGAAACTTAAGTAACACAGTTAAAGAGGTTTCTTTTGATTTAGATTCAGAAGGTAAATTAACTGATGAACATTTTGCAATAATAAAAACAGATTTATAAAATGAAAAAAGAATATATGTATTTGGCAGGTGGTGTTGCAACTACTTTAATAGCACAAAGAATTATGAATCCTCCTATAACAAAAATGGAGGCAACATCTTTTGTGGAAAATTGGTTAGATGTAGTTTGTAAACACGACCCACAGGCAATCTCAAGTCTTTATGCATCTGATGGTGTATTAGTGGGTACTATCGCAGAGGAGATATTGATTACAAGAAATAAAATTAGAACATACTTTGATATGTTTGTTACTAAAGAACCTTGTGGAGAATACAACACTAAAAATGTAATTATTCTTCACGATGTTGCGATAGTTAATGGTACATATACATTTGACTTATTAAATGACGAAGGTGTTTCGGAACCTGTAAAGGCAAGATACACGTTTGTTTTAAAAAGAGTTGATGGTAAATTAAGAATTGCAACGCATCATTCTTCAGCTCAACCTACAGCATAATAGATGAACGAAATTATTACTTGTGAAAAGTGTGGTTTAACTTTGTGTGATGAGTGTCACAATGAATACTTAAACATTAAACCTAACAGAAAAAAAGTTAAGTCTAAGAAAAGTAAAATTAGAAAGAATAAAAATGAAAGATTGGAAAAACATTTTTAAAGACGACAACGAGTGGAATGAAAAGTCTATAGTAGGTTTTATTACTTTAATGGTGTTATTAGTAGTAATGTTTTTAGAAGTAGTTTTTACTGTAGGTGGTACTGATTTTGATTTGAATAAAAGTATATATGAAACCTTACTTTGGATTGTGCTTGGTTGTTTTGGTATAAGTGGGTTTCAAAAGTTTGCCAAAAAAAACTAAGGATATTTATTATTAACTTAAATTATGATTATGGAAAGTTTGAAAAAACTATTGAGTTTTGAATTAATTGGGTGGATTTTACTTGCCCTTAACTTGTTTGCATTAGTGTCTGTTGACCCTAAGTGGGCAGTATTATTAATTCTGTTTAGTAAATTATGTCGCACATTTGGTTGGGACTGTAAGTTTTGCAATAAAACTTGCGAAAAATAGAATAAAATATTTGGGGGTCAAATGAAAAATAGGGATTTAGGATTTTATGTTCTTACTGCAGGGTTTTTGTATGCAAGTTATACTGTTGCAAATTCTCCTGCATCCTTTGACTCTAAAGTTATACAACTTGCAATTATCAGTGGTATAAGTTTCTATATTGATAATAGAGGAGACACGCACTATACCATAATGGATTTAAAAGAGGACTTAAATATATGAATTACAGAGTAGACTTTAATGATGATGGTTTTTTCGTAAATGAACAATACCAAAACGTAATGGGTAAAAATTATGTACCAACATATAATAACCATTACGATACTCTTGCAGATGACACTATTTATTTAATTCAGGAATTGCAAACTGATTACGAAAAAGCATTAAATAGTGGTTCAGGAAGAAAAAAGGAAGAAGAGGACAATACTATGTTATACTTAGGCTTAGTTGTTGTTGCATTTATAATAGGAAAAGCATTGTAAAAAAATAATTATGGTAGTTGAATTATCTGCAATTTATATAATATTAGCCTCATTAACGACTTTAGGTGGTGGTGTAGGCATATGGGTTAAAATGAATAACGAGGTAACAAAGTTAAAATCGAGAGTTCATTATTTAGAAACAAATGATACTGAATTAAAAGCAATGTTGGCAGACATAAACACTAAGCTTCAACACATAGAAATACTTCTTGCGTCTAATCATATAAAACAAAAATAATATGGCATTAAATAATAATGGTTTTGGTTTTCAGCAATCTACTTCAGGTGGTGGAGGTGGTACTAATACTAACATCGCAAATACTGATTTAACTGCAACAGGTAGTAGAATATTAGATATGGACGGTGAAGATTTATCATTTACTTCGATTGCTTTATTTTCTATTACAGGTCAAACAAATTTTACAGGAGATTTAACCATAAGTAATGGTGCATCTGCTCCTAATTTAAAATTAAAGGAAGCGAGTGGGGGTGGAACAAATGTTGGAACATTAACAGTTGGTGCATTAGGTGCTAATAGAACTTATACATTTCCTAACGCAACAGGAACGGTAGCTCTAACAAGTGATATTTCAAACACGAATTTAGGTAATACAGACCTTACTGCAGATGCTGCAAGAACTTACGATACAAATGCAAATGATGTAAAATTTGTAAATGGTGGTGTAACTCAAATTCTATTTGAAGATGGGAATATGGTACTTGGTGGTGGTGGAGACTCTATTGAATTTAGAAGAGAGGGTTCAGGCTCTAACCCTGTAAATATATCATTTTATGAACCTCCAAATGGAGGAAGTAATAATATTAGCTTAGTAACACCTGCTTTAGCTTCTAATAGAACAATAACTTTTCCTGATGCAACAGGTACTTTTAGTTTACTTGAAGCAGACCAAGTATTTACAGGTAAACAAAATATTGAAAAGAGAGAGTTTAAAGTTCCGACAGGTGGTCTTGGTGATGTTGATGGTGATGTTCTCTATATTGGAACAGGTAGTGTTCAAGGAGGTAAAGTATATTATTTTAATGGTACAGATTGGGCTTCATCTGATGCAGATGCTGCATCTACTGCCACAGGGTTATTAGGTATAGCATTAGATTCAGGTGCTACATCAACTGTGGGAGTATTAGTTAGAGGTTATGGAACATTAGGTGTAAGTACAGGTGGTAGTAATGGTGATGTATTATATTTAAGTACAGGTGCTAATCAAATAACATCAACTGCACCAAGTGGTAGTGGTGATATTGTTAGAGTGGTTGGATATTTAATTGACTCAACAAATAATATTGTATGGTTTAACCCTGACGGAAGTTGGGTAGAAATAGCGTAGTATGGCAGTAAGTCAAGGTATATCAAAAATAAGTGGTGTTGTAATAGGAAATATAGCAAAAGAAGCAGGTGTTACTAAAGCTAATATTTGGTCTGTAGCAGGAGAACAAAGACAACCAAGTTTGTTTAGAAGTTTAATTAATAGTGGTTGGGCTTCATATTCGCAAGGTAAAAATAGTGCATCTTTTCAAGCAGTAGGGTCAGCGAGTGGTAGAGGATTTGTTTATTTTGCAAACCCAAATCATACAATAGGGCAAACATACAATTTTACCTTTACAAAAGATGCTACCGATGCAGGTAAAATTTGGAGTCTGATGATTTCATCAAACACTACCTTTGATGCAACAGGTGAATCAACTGCTGTTTCAATAAGTTCATCTGCAGGTACAGTAAATTCATCTGTTACTTCAAATAATACTCCGACAGGTAATGCATACATAGGAATAGTTAAAGACAATGCTACTTCAACAGATTCAATTACAGTAACAGATTTAATAGTAATATAACTAATATGAGTACACTTAATTGTAATTTAGGATTAAATTTATTTGACGAACCATTCTCAGCAGAGAATTATTTGAATTGTGGGTTTGTGTATTATTGTACATATGGAGAAGGTAACTGTGTAGAGGATGAAGAAGGTTTTACTGCAGGTGGAGACCAATATTATGAAGAGGGTACAAGTTATGTTGGTTGGTTAGATGGTTATACGAACACCTGTGGTGGAGTAGTAAATAGTGGTGCAAATGCAAGTTTTCTATTGCCCTTATCGAGATTAGAAGATATGGGAATTGTAGTGGAGTCTAACATAAGATGTTTTGTAGTATACGAAGGTAACATTGTATCTACAGGTTCACAATATAGACCTGATTACGGAGCTGCAGTTTCTTGTGCTATTTGGGGTGATGAACCTGTTACACCTGAAGTAGAAATTATGCCTGACAATGCACCAATAGAATTTTATTTTATAAATGGTTTAAATGTTTATAAGGTTACAAATTTGACTAATGTGTTTGGTAATATTCGTCCCTCAAATTGGAGTGATGATGCAATATTTACCATTTTTCCTAATGTAACACAAATAGAACTTTATTGTACACTTAGTATAAATGATTTTGTAGTTCCACAGGTAGAAGAGGTAGTTCAAGTTGTTGAACAGGAAGTTCAGGAGGTTGAACAAATAAGTGTAGAACTTGAAGAAGTAGAAGTGCAAATAGAAGAAACAGTAGTACAGGTAGAAGAAACAGTAGTACCTGAAGAAGTTATTGTTGAACAACCTTCTGTTGTTGCAGAACTTGAACAACTTATTGAAGAGGAAGAAGAGATAATACAAGAAGCTACTGAAACTTTAGTTGTTATTCAAGAAAACATAAGTCAGGTAGAAACAGAAACACCTGAAGTTGAAGAGGAAATAATAAACACAAATGCATCAATACAAACGGTAATTGACGCATTTAATTCTGAACCTGTTGTAGTAGTTAGAGAGGCTGAACAAGATGTAGAAAAAGAAGGTTTTAATAAAAACTTATTACTTATAGGTGGTGCGTTATTATTAACTTTTTTAGTAATTAGAAGATAATATGAGTTTAGTACAACCAATAAATTGTCAACAATCCGTAGAACAGTATTGTATATACGGTAATGGTGGTGAATACGCAAGTATTACTGATTGTATACAAAATAGACCTTGTGAACCTGAAACATTTGCAAAGTGTGGAGATGATTTTAACGATTTTACATATAGAAGAAAAAAAGTTTATGCAAAGTATTTAGGTATTCCAATTAGTGAAATTGATAATTATTGGGAAGAAACTCCTGAAGAAGAGTTATCGACTTACAATGTTTGGAATGAAACCTGTGAATATAACGCACAGTCATTACATAATTTGTCTTTACAATTAGAACCAAATTTATCGAAAGAAGATTTTTTTGAAAGACTATCTAAAAGAAGTAATGAATTTACTAAATATTTTACAGGTAAATACCCTGATGAATTTTACAGAACATACACAACACAAAGAATACCTTCAAGTACAACTTCTGTTGAACAAGAAGAAGAAGATAAAAACGAAATAAATAAAAAATATTTAATAATTGGTGCCATTGCTTTAGGCTTTGGTTTAAGTTTTTTAAATAAATAAATATGAGTACAATAACTGAATTTGATTTTAATAATCCCCACCCTGAAGACCCAACACCTTGGGAAGATATAGCTAAGGGATTTGTTTTTTGCCAACAAAATAAGGCATTAATACCTGATAGTATTCCTTTTGAATATTATAGGGCAAAATACTACGGAGGTAATTCACAAGACAGTGCGAATCTTGCTAACCTACCTGACAACGAAAGTTTCGGTGAGTATGCGTATAACATATACGTTGGTATTTCTTGGGACTATTTTACCGAAAACAATATAGAAACTTGGGAAGACCCTGCAAACCCATTTGCATTTGTGTATCAAGTATTTATAAGTTGGGATTTAGAAAACAATTATGTTCGCATTTTGACTGTAGATGAAATGAGTCCTAATGGTAACACATTCTTTGTTGAAGAACCTATACCTGCACCTTTAGTACCTATGGTGGTTGATAGAAGCATTTGTAATACCAATAACAAGGTAAAATCAAAAAAGAAAAATAACTTATTTTTAATTTTAGGTTTAATTTTATTGGCAAGTCTTTTTTTAAGAAAAAAATAATTTTAGGTATTGCAACTATAATTTACAACGGAAAAAATTATTACGAGACCAAAAGGAATTTAGAAAATGAACAATAAACTTATAATCTGTGTTTTAATATTTATTATTACGCAGTTGGCAGTTTGGTTTCAAACTAACGGTCAGTTTGTCTCTGATTGGTTTAAGAACAACACTTTCGTATTATCTCTTTTTGGCATTCCTATTAGTTATGGTTATATTTATGCAACAAGATATGGATTTGAGGCATTTGATGGTTCTTTGTGGGCAACAAGACTTTTAGGTTTTGCATTAGGTACAATCAGTTTTGCATTTATGACATATTGGATAATAGGAGAGGGTTTAAATTATAAAACTTTAACGAGTATTGTTCTTGCCCTATCTTTAGTGTTAATACAATTATTTTGGAAATGAAAAGAAGAGGTAGAAAATCTGCAGCACAAACTAAAGCTCCTAAGAAAGATAGGATAAAGGGTAGTGTTAAAAATAAAAAAGGTTCTGCAAAAAGTAAAACCTCTGCAAGTAAAATAACTTTTACAGAAACAACTAACACTAAGATTAAAAATCTTGTTAAGAAATATAATTCAAAGAATACAAAGAAGATAACAGTCCCTACTGCAAAAGCAGTTGTGAGAAGAGGTATGGGTGCTTATTCTACTTCTTATAGACCAACAATATCAGGTGGTAGACCAAACTCAAGAGTTGCGTGGGGATTGGCAAGATTAAAAGCATTTATGCGTAAAAAGAGTGGCTCTACAACTGCTAATGGTGCAGTAAGTAGCTCTACCATTAAAAAATCCTACACACAGGATAATGATTTATTATAAAAACAAAAGTTATGGCAAAGAAAGTAAATGAATACTTCAAGAAAATGAATGCAGCTCGTAAGAAGGGTGCAAAGTCTTTTTCATACAATGGCAGCACATATGTAGGAAAGAAAAGTAAAACAGGTATGTTGGTTTACAAAAAGAAGTAAATGGCTTATAAGATAAAAAGACATACATATACCCAAGCAAAGAAGTTAGGGGTGGTTGTAAAACCATCAAAAGTAAAAGGCAAGAAAATAGATGTCTTTAACAAGAAAGGCGATAAATTAGCCTCTGTTGGTGCGATAGGTTATGGTGACTTTCCAACCTATAAACAAACAAAGGGTAAAAAATACGCAGACGAAAGAAGAAGACTATATAAAATAAGGCATCAAAAAAACCGTAACAAAAGAGGTACACCAAGTTACTACGCAGATAAGTTGTTATGGTAAGTAGAAATGTTCTATATATTATATTAGGTGTTTCTTTGTTTTCATATTATATGCGTAAAAGAAAAAAGGTAAACATTTACTATGTTGAAAGATTGCCAAGAAATTACAATGGTTTAATAATACCTGCAGTAGGAGTTTTTATTACTGAATCAGAAAGAAACAACAAAGAACTACTAAATCACGAACTTATTCATTGGGAACAATATAAAAGAGAGGGTTTGCTTATGTTACCAAAATATATAATAGAAAATTTAAAGAATGGTTATGATGGAAATAGTTACGAAGTTGAGGCAAGGGAAAATGAAAGTGAATACTGTAAATATAATTACACAGAATGTGTAAGAAAAGGTCAATCCATAACTGCGTATAATCAAAAATTTAGAACATAAGATAAATTATTATGGTAACAGAACAAGAGGCTTTAGAATTAGCGATAAATCACGCATTTGATAATGCGTCATCTTTAGAGTATTTACCTGTTGGTATTGGATTTGATTATTACACAGGTCAATTTAATGAAATGATAATATTACCTGATGGTCAGTATTATAGTCAAGATAGTGGTGGAGAATATTATAGGTTTATTGTAGGAATAAACGACCAATATTATAAAGAGTTAGCAGTTGCTCAAATACAAATTACAATAGATTCTTGGTCGCAACTTTTAACTGCTGATGGTGTTTCACAAGAAGAAATTGAAGAAGCACAACAAATAATTGAAGAAAAGGAACAAGAACAACAAGATATACTAAATTCAGATTGGTCAGAGTCTGACAGACCATACCCTTTTGAGGCACTATATGAGATTGTAGTTAGAGTTGAAGATGGTCAAACTTTTGTATTACAACCATTAATACAAACTGCTGTTCCTGTTTTAAACAATCAAGAAGAAGAAATAAAAACTAATACACCCAACAAAACATTAATTGCATTAGTTGTAGCAGGTGGTATTTTATATTTACTATCAAGAAAATAAACTACTTTGGTGATTTCCCTTTCTTATTAAGTTTCTTTTGTTCTTGTTCCATTAACAAAATAAACATATTAATACTTTGAACAAACTCTTCGTCTTTATCAGCTTCAGGGTCAATTCCAAATAAAACCTTTTTAATTACTTTGGTATCAATTTTCATATAACAGTAAAAACCCCCACCGTAAAGTGAGGGTTATTTTTTTATGATTGGTTTTTATAACGATTAATCCGTTTCAATAAAGCATTCTTGCCAACAATAATCTTATGTTTAACCTTAAGGTATCGCTGTATGACGTTAATACTTTTACCCTTATCAACACCCCATTTAATCGCCTTATGTATTAAACCTGACATATTAGAATGG
>MDTC01266428.1_pt1 | contig 16800 bp, 5 predicted proteins | sample 811181 | NCBI WGS metagenome assembly MDTC01 (sample SAMN05326644, study PRJNA326480) | marine metagenome | isolation source: seawater | place: Pacific Ocean: North | collected 2011 | reverse complement strand
GTTCAGAGGCATTTCTGTCCTTCCAATTCAGATCAGGCATATAGTCCCTAAACAGACAATCAAGTCTATGCTCGGTCCAATCACAGTTCTCCTCTCCACAGATACATCCTTGGTTAAACCAATCAGGATGATTGGCGTGGTAAGGATGATCTTGGTGAACATGATTAACAACGAAATCTCCCATTATCCGGATCCCCTGAGCATGAGCTGCATCAACCAATTCATGCAATTCTTCTGGAGTGCCGAGACGAGGGTCAATACTTCGTGGCTCTACAGGCCAATATCCATGGTATGCAGAAACTTCATGCACACCATCTGCTGCAAGTCCAGTTCCATTTGCAGCCTCATTGAATGGCGTAAGCCACAATGCATTAACTCCTAAATTTTTGAAATAGCCAGACTGAATCATGTTCGTGACGCCTGCCAAATCACCTCCCATCCAATCAGCACCTTGAGCTACCCCTTGGATTTCCGATGGATCATTAGATTGGTTTCCATTGACGAAGCGATCGGTCATCACCATATAGATCAAAGCATCTTCCCAAATGAAATCAGATTCTTCACCAATCCAGAAAGGAAGAAGAAGATCATCAGCAGGGATTCCAGAAGCATCTACTCCTTCAATGTGAATAGTGTGTTTACCATTTGATAACCCACTGAGATCAAGAGTCCATGTCCAATTTGTTGCATCCCAAAGTGCACCATTCAATCCATTTGGAGTCCCCAATGGTGCGTCTCCACTAGAACCAGCATGCCATAAAACTGAGAGCGTATTATTCTCTATTGAATGGGTGAACATTGGCCTTGTATCATTAGCTACTCTAGCGATACTATTCTCAAAAGAACCACAAAAACCACGATATGGATTTGCTGGGTCTAGTATCCAAGTCCCATCAACAACAAACTTGTAACAATACATTCCAGGTTCAAGATCGATTTCCCCTGACCATTTTCCAGTAGAGATTTCAGATAAGGAAATACCTGTAGTCCAGTTATCCCATTCGCCCATCACCTCTACTGTAGATGCAGAACCATCCCATAAGAAAACATGATTTGACTCTCGTTGACGCACAATTAAACTGGAATCTGCTGTAACAAGAAGAGGAGATATAGAAGAAATAAGAAGAATAATCAGGACAGATATTGGTCCTGTTCGAATCTTCATTCTTCTTCTCCTCCGAACAAATTATTTGCAGTCTCAACTATCTCGTTAAGGTGAGCACATAGGAATCCTTCAACAAACGAATTTGAAGGGTTTCTGTAAACTTCCATAGGGGGCCCGTGCTGTTGAAGTTCACCTTCATTCAGTACAACAATTCGATCAGCAAGAGTCATGGCTTCAATTTGATCGTGTGTAACATAAACTGTAGTCATCCCCAATTCATCGTGTAATCTACGAATCTCTAACCTCATCTGTTGACGAAGTTCTGCATCGAGATTTGATAATGGCTCATCCATTAGTAGAACTCGCGGGCGCTTAATCAACGCCCGGCCTAATGCGACTCGCTGTCTCTGTCCCCCAGACAATTGCTTGGGTTTCTTTTCCAACTCTGAACTTAATCCCAACATTGAGGCTGTCTCAATAATCAAATTGTCAATCTCTTCATCAGACATCCGTTCTCCTCCCTTTTGCATTCTTAATCCAAAAGAAAGATTGTCTGAAATAGACATGTGTGGATATAGAGCATATGATTGGAAAACCATGCCAATCCCTCTTGCCCCTGGGGGTAAATCATTCACTCTTGCCCCACCTATACTGATATCTCCTTCAGTAACATCCTCCAAACCAGCTAACATTCGAAGAGTCGTAGACTTGCCACAACCTGATGGACCTAGAAGAACAAGGAATTCACCGTCATTGATTTCTAAATCTAATTCATTCACTGCCGAGAATCCATTCTCATATCGTTTACTCACGTTTCTAAAACTAACATTGACCATGATATCACCCCTTCACTCCACCTGCACTCAACCCTTCAATTAGGAATCTTTGGAATGCAATAAAAAGAATGACTACGGGTAAACTAACCAACAACGAGGCAGCAGCAAAATCCCCCCATGCTTGTCCCGTAGAAGAGATCAAGGAAGCTAAACCAACAGGTAGCGTGTACATTTCTTCGCTCGTATTGAAAGTCAAAGCAAGGAGGAATTCGTTCCACGCAGCAAGGAATGAGAACAATGCTGTAACAGCAACCGCGGGAAGAGAAAGAGGCAGAATGATCTTCCAAAATACTTGATTTTGGCTACATCCGTCTACCAATGCTGCTTCTTCTAACTCCTTAGGCACTGTATCGAAGAATCCTTTCAACATCCAAACACAAAGTGGTAGAGCAGTCACAGAATATGCGAGAATCAATCCCAATGAAGTATTGAGCAGACCAAGGGCCTTCATTACCAAGAAATATGGAACAAGAATAATCACCCCAGGAAACATCTGGACAAGAAGGAATGAAAACATGGCATAATCTCTTCCACGAAATCGAAATCGACTGAATGCATAACCAGCTGGAATTGCCAATGCTAGCCCCAATATAGTGGTGCCAATCGAAACTATTGCAGAATTCCTTGCCCAAATCCAAAATGATTCCGAAGACAAGATTTTGTTAAAATGCTCCATTGTAATTACATCAAAGAATCCACCGCCTAGGGAATTCCCTGGAGAGACTGCTACGTCAACAATCCAAAGGATTGGCAAGACAACAAATGCGACTGCATGTAGAAGAGCAATGTGTCGAAGAATGAGGTTGTGAATTCTTGAAATTCTGCGATTTCTGTAAAGACCTGCTTCGGCAGAATTGACTGATTGCTTCCCAGATGTCCATAGAGTAACATCTGGTTTTGATGCAGCAAGAATCACCAATGTTGCAGGAATAGAAGACCAGAGCATTACCCATAGATCAACAGCAATTTGAGGCCCAGACATAAACTGAAGTATCGATAATAAAAGGGCTAAACCAGAAATTCCGATCAATCCATCTCTAAGGAACCTCTTACCTCGATCCAATTTCTTCAATAGAATAAGAAGGACGAGAGTTACAAAAAATTGCATTGAAGAAGAAAACACTGAATCAAAATCTTCTCGAAGATAAAACAAACAGAAAGATACAAAATTAATTGCTAAAACAAATGGATACAAATGCCTTAGAGTATTTACTTCAGCGGGGACGTACCATAAATTTGCTAAATTATCATGGTTTTTCATGACAGAGTCACGTGTTTTTCCCATCATGAAACTGCCTCCGTTGCATTTGTCTTCTTCATGTATGTCCAGGAAAACACAACTAACATCAAGAAAATAACCACTGACCAAGCAGCTGCTACTCCATATGCCCCATCTCTAAAGGCTACATCGTAGACATATGTGATCAAAATATCAGTCGAACCAGGGCCATCAAAATCAAGATTTGGACCACCATCGGTCATAAGATAAATTACATTGAACATGTTGAATGTCCAAATAAATCCAAGTAAAGAAAGTGGAACTAAAGCGCTTCTAAGATTGGGTAAAGTAAGGAAGCGGAATCTCGAAAACGCATCAATACCATCTACTTCTGCAGCCTCGTACATGTCTTTTGGCAATGCTTGCAAGGCACCAGATATTGACATCATCATGAATGGGATACCTAACCAAATATTTACCAAAATCACCACAATTCGTGCACCATTTGCATCTGCTAATAAGTTCAAATTAGTCCCTAAGAAGTCATTCAATGCACCCGCCGGCTCATACAATCCCCTCCAAACCAATACAGAAATGTATGATGGAATTGCCCAAGGAAGAAGAAGTGCAGTTCGATAGATTGCTCTACCTTTCAACTCAGAAGAATTCAGAGCCAGCGCAAGAATTAGCCCGAAACCAATGTGCGCTGCAACATTAACTACTGACCAAACAAGAGTAAATCCTGTAACTCGAATGAAACCAGATGTTGAAATTACTGTGAAGAAATTCTCTAAACCAATCAAGTTCTGATCACCTAAATGTGATTGGTCAGCATTTGTAAAAGATAGCCAAATCCCATACAATACTGGATAAAATGTTAGAATCGACAGAGCCAATATCGCAGGAGCGATATAGAAATGTGCAGAACGGGATTTGTTGCGACCATCTCTATTGTCCATCCATCTCAAAATAAACAACAAAGCAATTACACTCAATGCAATAGAACCAATCGCGAAAATATATGGAGACGTATCGATTACAACTGATTCTACATCAGTTACAATTGACGAACTAAGTATTGAAGATGAAAGAGAAGAATTTCCTGCTTCATCAATCATCATTACTGCTAGATGAACTTCAACTCCCGACGGAAGGCCAGTTAAAGTACAATTGACACCTATTGTTCCTGGAGGAATTACTCCAAAACCAAATGAGTCTCGATAAATAGGAGTAAAAAATCCATCACCTGCATCGAATGAACAATCATCGTACCATTGCCCCATTTCTGGTTGTTCGAACCCACTAACATTCTCTACTCGAATTACAGAATGTTTGGTAGCATCTACTGTATCATTGAATGAAGATGCATTCATCCAAATCTCAATTGTGGTGTCTTCTTCTACCGAATCCATCGTCCATGAAAGACCCACTTTTCGATATCCAGCAGACCCATCTGCTTCTAACTGATTAACAGAAGATGCGCTAACAACTGAAGTAAAGAAAATTATCATCAATGAAATAATGATTAGTTTTCTCTTCACGATAATCCCTCCAAATCAGATTCAAGTGCAACATCTGCCAACGATAGAGCTTCTGATGAATTCATTTCTCCTGCATATACATTCTCAAATGCTGTAACCAAGGGATCGTACACCATTGCCATGGCCCTAGTGGTAGGAGCAGGGGTGCCTTCCATCAATTGATCAAGGAAGCCTGAAATCACAACATTCTCTGATATTTCTGAATCATCATAGAGGTCGATGTGAGTTGGCATCGTATATGTCTCAATGGCGAATTCTTTCTGAACCTCAGATGAGGACAAATAAAGAGCGAGACTGGTCGCCCATTCCTTGTTCAAGGATTGTTTGCTTACCGACCATCCTTTGTACGTAACCAAAGGAGCCACTCGTTCTCCGGTATCAGATACTGTTGGCAACATCACCTGTTGAATTGGAATCCTTCCTGCTTCATAGGTGGCCCAATTCCATGGACCATCGACTATCATTGCAGCCTTCGAACTTAGAAACTGTGTTTTCATCGATTCAGTTTGAGTACCAGTCTCAACAACTCCATGTTCTAATTCAAGGTCCAACACCCAATCCATTGCTTCAGCTGAACCATTTGAATCTAAAGTGGGCGTACCATTCTGATCAAAAAGTGAACCACCAAAACCAGATTGAAAACCAAACCACCAGTATGCATTTTTTACTGGAAGTGCTAGGCCATTTACATCTCCAGAAGTCAAATCCGTTGCAGCAATAAGCAAATCATCCAATGTCCAATTCTCATCGGGGTATTCAATTCCTGCAGAATCAAAAAGTATCGGATTGTATAACAAACTAAGACAATCCTGACTCGCAGGAATTCCCAGAAGATCACCCTCGTATCTCATTGCATTGAGAGCCCTCGGATCAAACTTTGAACGATCAATAGGGGTAAGGTGAGCTCGAAGATCTTCTAGTAGCGGTTGCCCTCCAACTCTGATGTCTCCAATCTTACCCAATTGATCAGATGAAAGACGAACTAAATCAGGCGCTTCTCCTCCTTGTGCTGCGATCATGAACTGTTGATCAGCTTCCGGATATGGAATTGCTGATATTTGCACCTCTACACCCGGGTTAAAGGCCATAAATGCAGCAATTTTTGACTCAAATGTTGCCTGTTCTTTGCTTTCTGCAGCAAAGGAGTGCCAAACCTTCAACTCGATTACCTGTTCTTCATTTTCTTGATTGGAAATGGGTTCTGTAGAAAGACAACCAGGAAGAAGAAGAATGACTACAATAAATGGACAGATAACTCGTTGCCCATTCATAATTTCACATTTCCAAAGGGTATTTCTCTCCATCAAAGAGAACTGGCCAAATATCTCTGAGATCAGGCCCTGGAACCACTGGTACTTCTGCCTCCTTGAATGCTAAATGAGCCTCATCCCTTGTGGGATTAAATCCAATGAATCTGCTTCCTTCAACATGCATTGAAAGGTCCATACTACTATCTCCTACGCTAACGACCTCTGAAGGTTCAAATCCATGAATACGAATTAATTTCTGTACCATCTCTCCTTTGTCCCAAGCGGGAACTCGGCATACTCCGTCATCCATCAAGAAACCTTCATCATCATACGAGAATCCATTTGCAGCCCAATCATCCACCTTTAACATCGCTGCAATTGCCGATACAAACAAATCCACGCCAGCGGAAATAATCACAACATGTATTCCTCGTTCCATCAATGAAGAAACAACATCTCGAGCGCCTTCCATTAGACGAACTCCAGAATAGCACTTGAAGAGTTCATCACGATGGATCTTAGCCTGGACTTTCTTCCATTGCCCAATATCATCACGCATGAATTCCTCATCAGTAATCTCTCGATTAAGGAAGGCCTTCAACAGGGTTGCATCACCTGTTCCAAAATGAGAATGGATTACTGCCCACGAGGAACCAGCATCCGCAAGGACACCGTCACAATCGAAGGCTACAGCTCGAACGGAACTCATCTAACTCACGCTAGACTAACATCTCCTTAGTCTCATCGACCGAAGGGGACCAGGGGTCCAAAGACCCCCGATCCGTTTCTTCGTACAATCTCTAAGCAGAGAGTCGAGGCGGGTTCGTCTGTCCAGTGAAGGACATCAATGGCGTAGCAGCCTGGGAACCAGGTGCATATATCACTGAGATACCCATGCTGTCGATCATTTCTCCAGTGGTAGGATCATGCATCAAGACATAGATGATATCTCCGGCACCGAAGCCAGTCGTACAGTCTCCTGAAGCAGAACAGTCGATGTCGTCCTTGAACGTCACCATAGCATCGCTGTTAGATGGATTGCGCCCATATAGACCACAATCACCCGAAGCGTCGCCACTACTGTAACTAGCACACGAGTCTGCTCCAACATACTTGTCCGTCATGTTGTAGTCACGGAACTGTATATCGCCACTTGAATCAGTCCACTCCAATTGTACGCGTACTGCCTGAGTAGCTAGTTCATTCTGAGCACCGTTAACAGTAATCTTCCATGCCCAATCATTGGAGTCATCAGAAGTCACGAAGGTGTCAGTTAGAGCTGTTACTCGAGGCGCTGCCTTACCTGAGGTGTCTGCAAGAGATGACGACCACACATAGATCGTACCCGAAAGTACGACAGTGATTGCCACCAACAGAATCGTTGCGATAACAGGGCTGACCGCTTCTTCATCAGAAGATAGTTGCTCAACCATCTCTAGTTCATCCTCTTCACGGCGGGCCGATAAGAGGGTGATGCCTAGGAAGAGACCTACCATCGATACTGCCATCAATCCAGGTACGAACGATGCTACCGAGGATGCTGGGCGCAGACCTACCATCTTCGGCAGAGCATCTCCCGAATCTGTTGTGGTCACGTTGTTGTTAGCCCAGTTCAACTCTTCAAGAGCTGGTCTGCGGAAGTTATCGGTCACATATGCGTCTGTGAATGGATCAATTGTCCTCACTTCAGCGAATACTGCGACTTCATCAGTTGCAGTGTTCATTGTAATGTATCCCTTAACGTCTACAGTTTCTCCGATTCCTGGAACTTCTCCATCATCCCACTCCAGTGTTACCTGGTGTTGGATACCTGGGTTATCGTTTGCTGTGAAACGAATCTGCAGGTCATGGCCGTAGTTGTACAGAGTTGGGTCATCGCCGTTGTTCGTTACTGTAACAGTGAACGGTACGCGAGTACCTGGCAATACAGCGTCAATGTTGTCGTCATTACCAGCAGAGAACCATGTGTTTCCGAACACTGGTTCGAAGTGGTAATCCGGACGAGCTTCGACCACGTTCTCAACACGGATGTTGAGAGTCACACGGTCTGACCTCTGATCATAGGTATCATATCCAGCCTGACTGTAGTTGATGTAACCAGGTGCATCAGCAGTGTCGTTCAACCAGAGGGACACAGTGCAGTAGTAACCGCTTGCTGGAACCATCTGGTGAATACCACCATCTCGTACACCATCGCCATCAGCGTCCTGTAGGAAGTCAATCTCACTGGTCGGAGCAGTTGTTGTAGCATCCGGAATCAGTGTAATCATCATGTCCTCAGTGTCCTGATCGAAGTCGATTGTGAAGTAATGGTCGTAATCACACATTGCTGTCTTAGCGACTTCCCACTGGTAATCTGCCTGTTGATGGTCAATATCCGACATCATGTTGGCGAGGTTGAAAGTGAGGTTATCGACATTGGTGTCGTCCTCAGTCAACTCGAAGTACCAATCATTCTCATCACCCTGATACAAGATATCTCCGTTAGCAACTTCAATCACGGTACCTGTAGAGGCATCGAAGTTTGGAATTACTGGAGCATCGTTAATCGGGTTAACAATGAACACAATGGACTCATTGTCCGCTGCATCTACACCATCAGTCAAACCGAATACAATTGTACAGGAACCACCGTTCTCGTTGGTAGCATTCTCAGACAATAGTAAGTCAGTCGTACTCGACATCTCAACGCTGAACGGGATACACTCGCCCTCGTTAGCACTCCAAACGTATGTTTGTGGTACTGGGTATGGGTTGTTATCCGTCTGTTCATTCTCGTTCGCCATATCGATGATATAGCTACCAGACTGGTTGTACACACTACCGAGAGCACGTGGGATTGTGAAGCCAGTGGCTCCATCTACCGCTTGTTCATCTCGGATGTTGAAGGTCTCTGCAGATCCTCCGTCGTATACCATCAAGACACAATCAGTTCGTGCAGTGTTACACATCTGAGGCTTGTCGTTCACGTTTGTGACGTTCCAATGGAAGGTCTGTGTAGCATTCAGGCCATCACTGTCTGTAACAGTAGCCTTCAAGCGGTGACCTCCGAACTGGTCCTGCAGTGTTGTAACATCCAAACTGTGTCCATTCAACTCGTAATCGTACGGTGTAATGAACGTATGAGTGTTGGCTGCTGAATCAACAATTTCCCATGTTAGGCTTGCTTCCTGATCTTGGTAATCATCTGCCTTATCGGTCAAAGTGATTGAAGTCAGTCCAGTATCCTCATCGACAGTAACATCGACGAGATTCTGGATGATCGGCTTAGCTCTCTTGATGTCTATTTCGATTTCCTGATTCGTGCTCATCATAACGTTGGTTTGGGTTCCCCAATCCCAGTAGTCATTCTGTGCATCTCGAACCTTGACGATGATGTCGTATGGTCGAGCAGGTGTAGGTGTTGTGCTACCGGCATAAGTACGGAAGATGAGCAAGAAGTCATCCATTGTACCATCTGGTAGGTCAACTCCACCTAGGTCGAAGTTACCGAAATCGTAGAAGTTCTGAGCCGTAGCATTGGCTGCATCCCACTGTTGTGGTGGGAACATTCCAATCACGTGACCAGTGTTCTCATTCTGAACAATAGCCAACCATCGGACATCCTCTGTTGGAGATCCAATACATGTCCACGGGATTGTGAACTCAGAGTTAAAGTTCCACGTAGGTGTTACGCCTGGGTATCCGAATCCAACATGGGATTGAATGCCAGTACAGGACGAAGTCACATCGACCCAGTTACCTGTTGGTGTAACACGCTTGATTCCCCAGCTTGTTGCATCTTCAGCGAAGAGCATGAAATCAGCCTGGAACGGCAGGTTATGACTGACGTACCAGTTGTCTCCAGTGCTGCTTCCTCCAGCCACCGTATCAAGATAGACCATTCCATCCGTTGCAGTGAAAGTCACTCCAGTGATTCCAATGTACACGTTGGATGAATCCCATGTGACGCGCATTCCGCCGCCACTAGAGACGTTGGTAGCTACTTCACCAGGCATCATATCATCAGCGATGTTTGTTGCTGCTGTGTATTCTCCAACCCAATCACTCATGTCTCCGTCAGCTACGATTGTAGCACCAGCACGAGTGCGCCACGATGGGCTCACGTACTCGGATCGAGAGTGGCCAACGAGTGGAATTGCTCCACCTGTTGCTGCATTGAAATCTTCAGTTGAGCGAATTACTACGCCCACATCAGATGCAGCCGCACCCATCCATGTAACATCTAGATCCAACAGGTTACCCTCGTGGATTATCGATGTGCTGGTTAGAGTCAACTTGCTTGAATCCAATACTCCATTTCCAACGCTGGTAATCGTACTGAACGGACCTGCGTTAATTTGAGTACCAGTGTTTGGCCAAGTCATGTTCTCGATAGAACCAGTGGCAGCGTTTACAGTCTTCAGAGTTGTATCCGAAGCACTTGTACCACCATTCCATCGGAAGAGCTTGTATCCATCAGCGAGTACACCAGTTCCACCATCAGTGGACAAATCTGTGATGTCCAAGAGAGTGGTGCCACCTGTGCTTACTGCGTCAACACCAACACCTGTGGTATCATCGACCTCAATCGTTGCACCATTGATGGTAATGTCCACATCTTCTGCTTCAATTCCAGCACGGTCAGCGACAATTAGAGCGCCAGAACCGCTACGAGTTTGAGGTGTACCTCCAAGGTACAAGTCCCCACCAGTCATAGTGATTCCAACACCGAATCCACTTACCGAGGTATTCGATAGTGAGATATCGTCATTGCTTCCTGCAACATTGATTCCAGTGGATGCCAATGATGGTCCAGAGGAACTAGTAACGACAATCGATCCATACATGTCTATTGCACAGTTATCGGAATGATAGTTGTAGGTACCAGCCGTATTGAATGTGTAGCTGAAGTACGTTCCATTGTTCATCATTCCACTGTCCCACAGAGGAGCACCAGTGGTGTTCTCGGTTGTGGAGTGCATGTAACAGTTCACATCGTTGTAGTAACCAACTGCATGCCAGCGGACAGTATCACCTAGGTTGATGGTGAGAGTCTGTGGGCTGAATGTCGATGCACGAATATCCACTGTGTGAACTCGTGGTGCAGCGCCACCAAGACTGGTGAACGAACTGCCATCGTCAATTACAGTACAACCGTTTGTGACTAGAGCGTTCGAGATAACTTCGATGTCGTTTCCACCCATGGTAACCTCAGAAGTGCTACCACAGTTTGCCACACTAATTCCTTGTGCGCTGGTCGGTACGCGACCAGATGTGAACTCAACAGCGTTATCAGAGATCTCTACATCATTGCTTCCCAAGATGCCGTAAACGGATATACCGCCATCAGCATCAATCAGGGTGTTATCAGTAATGGTTCCCCAACCGGACTGAGTGTATACACCTGGGAACGATGCATCGCCAATTCCACGGAACGTGTTTCCATCAACGTCCCACTGTTTTCCATTACGGGAATAGAATCCAACATCAGCCTTGATGTCGTTATCTACTACATCGATGGAGTTCGTGGTTTGATCTTGGATATACACACCGTATGAAGGAGATGTACTACCAGTCATGGTGTTACCCTCGAAGAGAATATCATCCGACTTGGTGTTTAGATACATCCATAGTCCAATTGAACCAGTATCTGTAAAGACGTTATCACGGATAATCAAATCGTCTGTACCAGTACCACTGTAGTACGTGCTGTACGCATAGTAGTTGTATGGTACCATGACGCCTGCATCACAATCGAAGAACTGGTTGTTCTCGACCATTGCATTGCTAATACCAGCAGTTGTAATACAAATCTGATAGTAGTAGAACGAGCTAGTCTTCATTGGTGCAGAGTAATGCGCCAATGTACTGTTCGTAATCTTGAACATAGCAGGGGCACCGTAGTATCCTCTTCCCGATCCAACAGATGCTAGACCTACTAACTCAGTGTTGTTAACATTCCAAGCACCATAGTTCGATGTACCTGAGTAACCAAGATAGAATCCACCTGGGTTATCGTTACCTGCATCACCCATTCCAATCACTATGGTGTTATCCATATTGACCTGCTGAGTGTACGGGTACTCAACTCGAATCGATGCAAAGTTGTTTGAATCATATCCTGTTGTGAAGATAATCGAGTTATTGAAGTACGTCTGAGATGCTGCATCCATGTAGTTGTACGAGTTATCCATCAAGATTGCCTTGTTGTTTTGCTCGCCACTCATTGCATAGTATGCGTCATACTGAACTAGACCGCTTGCCAAGGTGTTAGTGCCTCCATATGAGACACCGGTACACTGTGCTAGACCGTAGTTTGAATTGTATCGATAACATACATGTGCATCAATCTTATCTGCCATATCAACAGTATCTGAATTTCCAGAAGAATCTGTTAGTGTAACAGTCTCAAGAGCATAACGGAACTCGGTATTTTGTCCAGTTGCATGTTGATATACAGACGCAACCCGCATTCCTGCTAAGTTCATCATATTCTGACCGCTTGCATCGATTGTGTATGTAACAAACTCCAGATCATCTACAAGACCTGCTCCATCGGATTTGCCCTCGTCAACTGCTCGACCATCTGCATCAATTAACTTCAACAGAGCGCCGCTTACTGCGGACGAATCAGCTTCTAGGTTAACATCGTAGAGACGAGCACGAGTGAACACACCGCCTCCATTGACCATAACTCCAGAACCAGTTCCAATATCTCCTTCGACGAAGGTAACTGAACCGTCATCGATTACGACATCGTTGGTGTTCGTATCCATGGTTGTATCAACCAATCTGACATCTCCACCACCATCGTGCTGTACAGCAGTGGCAGAATTCGAAATCGTCAAGCCATTGAATGACCAATCAGTATCAGACGAAGAAGTCACATGAATTCCAGACGAACCAGAAGCATTGATTGTACCAGAGAACACCAATCCTGAATCACCAGTCAGAACAAGACCGCTCTGAGACTGGTTACTGAAATCAGCGTTTGTGATAGCCAACTTACCGGATGCTGAGGAAGTCATTCGAGCACCATATCGACCATCAGTAACTGTAACATCATCGAAGTCGATATTTTGAGAACCATCAACCAAAATTCCTTCGTTGGCTGGATCTGCAATCACTAGGTTATTGTAAGAACCTGCAGCAGTGCCACCAGTAATCTTGACTCCAGTATCACTACCTGTAATCTGACCGTTTGTGAGGCTAGCCACTCCAAATTCGCGTTGCCAATCGCCCATTGTGGTTGCTGATGTACCACCGCGAGTTAGGAAATCAATCCTGTCCTGGAAGTAGTTGTTCCTGTTGTGGTATACATCCATCTTCAGAACAACTTCTGTGTAAGCATCACCAGGAGTACTGATTGGTGGGAACTCAATCTTCCATCCAGATGGGTTAGGGGTACCGAAGCGGTACGCGTAATCCATACAGACACCATAGTATCCCCACATTCCGCCAGAACCGCCAGATAGCTGCTCAGGAGATCGAGGGTATGCTGAGTAGTAGATACTCGGCCAGTACCCTGCCCAGAAGTGGTACGGATAGTAGTTCGTGTTGGTGGTTAGACCAGGCGTCGATGTCATTCTGAAACCGAAGTTCAGAGGCGGGTTATTGTTGGACCCGTTGATCTGCAATTGGCTTGGACCATTTTGCAACATGTACCCATAATATGCATACTGGTAAGAACCACCAGGGTTGTATTGGTAACCATATGAGTTACAATCCCAAACAGGAGGCTCAGGAGTGCTGGTATCCGAATCAGTGTTCAATGCCATGCTGTGACCGTAGTCAATCAACTGTAGACCGTTGCCATCACCAGTATCTGCATAAATTCTCATTCTATCGTAAATCATGTAGTAATGAGAACTGTAGTAGTTGTATGGATGCGCGTTTCCACCAGCATATACTGAATTGAACGCCATCTGAACTACATCGTCACCCTTAGCGAAGTTAGTGATATCAATCTCGTGAGTCTGCCATCCTGACTGACCTTGCAATAATGGAGATCGATAGATGGTTGGCAGTGCCATTCCACCAAAGTTCTCAACACCTACATCATTGTTAGACAATGTGAAGTCGTTCACAGTAGGTGCGCCGTTCCGGATAACTATTCCAGTTCCAGCATTCTCAACTGTGATATCATTTAGATTAGACGAGGAAGTCTGTTCTAGATGAACACCAACACCAGTCTGCTGATTGTTGGAAATTCGAGCGTCGTCCATTACCAACTTACCACCATCGACCTTGATTGTGGCCATGGTTGCACTTGTTGCAAAGGAACCGACTGCATACGAGCCATTCTCCATCGTCAACGTTGCACCACCACCAAGTAGAAGACCACTGTTTGTTGTGGTGTCCTGATGCATATCGCGTATGTACGAGTGATCCATAGAGAGTTCACCACTCTCGATGTTCATGCGCCAGCCATACAGGCTGGTTACACCCTTGATGTATCCATCTACACCACCGGAAGCAACACCACCAGTTAGGTGGATGTTAGCACCGTTTCGAAGTGTGATTGTCGGGCTATTGGTAGCTGTCGAGTTCACACTGAACTTGGTTCCATTCAGGTGCAAATCACATCCATCCAAAACTAGGTCTGTGGACAGAGTAATGATTTGCAAGGTATAGGTGTAGAAACCATTGGTCAATGATGCAGAATCGTTGTTGGACAACCAAGTACAATCCTTGGCAGGTCCATTCCAATCCATTGGGTAAGCTTCCAACTGGAAGTCTGCACGTGCACCAATAGTCAATGGCAAATCATGATCGTCATCGTTGTAATCAGTAGTGTACCATACATCTGCTGGAGAGGTCGAGTTCTGACCTGCTCCACCACCAATGTTGAACGAGTGGTCAGTGTAGGTGTTTGTCTCAACAGTACCCGATGTGGAGTATCCCAAACGAGTTGTGATGAGCCAAGCGTCAGTTAGACCGCTACCATTGGTACTTGCACTTCCAACAACAGCAATTTCACTTACAGTACAACTTCCTGTACTCGATACGTCCGGACATGTTCCAGATGTTTCTACTACTGTTGTAGTTACTCTGTGGTCTGCCACATATGTTGGAACTTGGTTGATTACACGGTATACACCAACCTGCGCTGTACCTCCAACGAAGGCTTCACCGTTCGGGTGAAGAACTTCAGCGGGACAGGTGGACAGAGAATACGACGCCGAAGACGTTACACAATCTGTTGTACCGTATGTGATTCCAATCATTCGAACAGAACCATCGAGACCTGCCGAACCAATGTTCGAGAAGTCTGAATCAATGGTACCAACTGCCATAGTCAAAATCGAGTTCTGAGCATATGATGCGCCGGTAGTGCTACCAGATCCTGTGTAGTCCAAGTCGAAATCTTCCATGGTGAAAGTGTTCGACGAAGACGATGATGCACAGTTCGTGATTACTGCAGTGTCTTCTGTTTCTATTGAAATCGAATCAGCAGCGACATTCCATCCACAACCAATTGCGCGCATATGAGCACCTTCGTAGTTGGTTACTGTAACTGTACCTGAATCAGGTGAATTACCTGCCAAGTACAATCCAGGACCGCTACCTGTTGTGGTAAACGTCACATCAGTGATTGAATCAGGGCGAGTCCTCTCTAGGTAGAGCTGACTATCGCTATTACTGGTTCCACTCATGGTAATGTCGTGGAAGTTAGCATCTTCACCGGTTGCTCCAATTACGGACGAGGAAGGTCCTGCAGGGATTACTGAAATGAATCCTTCCATTCCAGTTCCATCGACATCGACCATCTCAACTGAATCAGTTGCCTGAGTATAGATACCTCGGTAGTATCCTTCCAAAGTTAGACCGTGACCATAGAATGTTGATCCAGATGTTGAATCAGCATCGTGGTAAACTGCCCCATCTGGGTTCCAGTTTGTTCCTGGACGTCCAGCATCGGTAAGATCAGGGATAGTAATCGAGATGTTACTCAACCAAAGGTCGTCATAGTCGACGCTAATTCCGTTAGAACGAGCATCTGTAATTGTGACGTTTTCCATGGTTAGAGAACCACCATTGGAACCTGGATAGCTGACGATTGCGCCGCCCCAATCATTCCAGTTGGTATTACACTCATCCATTGAACCGAAACGCAAGTCGACGACTGCGTCAGTTGGAAGATCCATACAAGCATCTGCTGCATTGGTAATTGCGAAGTTCTCCATTGTGAAACTTGTTCCTTGACCGCTTCCGTGGCTGATAGCCTTGTCAACGTTATCGAAGGTCATGTCTTCTAGGACAAAGTCACCGACGTTACCATTGTATCGAGGAGTGGATCCCCATGCGCTACCTGCACTAATGGCGACCGACATATTCTCGAAATTGGTATGGTAGAACTCATGGCGTTCATCTGTACCATCAGTAGCAGTACATCCGTTGGTGAATGCCATACCCAATGCCTTAGCAGAGGTTGTTCCCAAGTCAGTGATATTGACTGGAAGGTCTTCGGTACCATTCACAATGAGCTTGTTACAAGCGCCATTGAACAGAATTCCCTTGCCTTCTGCAATCTCCACAGTTACTCCAGACTCAATTGTGAGATCTGCATTCACGGTGATGTAATCACCGCTCGATGGAGTTACACGAATCGGGCTCATCTCAAGATCCCAAATGGTTGGGGTGTTGATGTCTGCAGAGACATCAGTACCTGCACCATCGAACGGGATGGTCTTGGTTCTAATCGAACACTCGTTCTGATTGTTGTAGTAACAATAGTACGATGCATAGTAACCCCACCATGGCGCTAGATCTACGTTGTTCACGTAACTACTCGTTGATGGTAGACCTGGCATGGTGCTACCCCAACCGTAGTACATCATCTGAGCAGAATTGCTGGATGAACTTG
>MDTC01192604.1_pt1 | contig 16800 bp, 14 predicted proteins | sample 811181 | NCBI WGS metagenome assembly MDTC01 (sample SAMN05326644, study PRJNA326480) | marine metagenome | isolation source: seawater | place: Pacific Ocean: North | collected 2011 | reverse complement strand
TTCAGTGAGAGTATTCATGATAAAGGTTTTTACTTAATGGCCCGCTTCAAAGCGGAAACTTTGTTAATTTTTTCCCAAGTGATAGTTTCCAAGTCGTCCACTTTTCCAAAATGTCCGTAGTTAGTTGTAAGAGAGTAAATCGGTCGAAGAAGTTTCAACTGCTTTACGATATCGGCTGGTTTGAAACTGAAAACTTCTTGAACAGCGTCGGAGATTTGTTCGTCGCTTTTAATACCTGTTCCGAATGTATCCACACTAATCGATACCGGATCAGGATAACCGATGGCATAAGCGAACTGTATTTCACAACGCTTGGCCAAATCGGCTGCGACAATATTCTTGGCAACATACCGACCCATGTAGGCTGCGCTTCGATCCACCTTGCTCGGGTCCTTACCACTGAATGCTCCACCACCGTGGCGACCCATTCCACCATATGTATCAACGATAATCTTGCGACCGGTTAGACCACTGTCTCCTTGAGGCCCACCGACTACAAAACGCCCGGTTGGATTAATCAAAATTTGAGTATCGCGCGAGAGCATCCGTTTAGGGATAACTTTGTTGATGACCTGCTTGGTAATGAAGTCGCGGATTGATTTGTTGCTGACGGCGGCGGCGTGTTGGGTCGAGATTACGACGCTGGTTACCTTCGCAGGCTTGTCGTTCAAGTATTGAATAGAGACTTGGCTTTTGGCATCGGGACGTAGCCACTTAGCCTTGCCCGCCTTGCGCAACTTAGTCAACTGACGCCCAAGACGGTGGGCATACATGATCGGAGCAGGCATCAACTCGGGAGTTTCATCGCAAGCGTAACCGAACATGAGGCCTTGGTCACCCGCGCCCTGCTCGGACGTAGCCTTACCGGTCGCAGATTGGGCATCGACTCCTTGAGAAATATCAGGACTTTGGGCAGTAAGATAATTATTGATGAAAATATGGTCTGCATGAAAGACGTCGTCATCATTCACATAGCCAATTTCACGAATGGCATCCCGAACGACCTGCTCAACGTCGAACTTAGCTTTGGTGGTGATTTCACCACCGACACACACAATGTTGCTCTTAACGAAAGTCTCGCAAGCAACTCGACTAGATTTATCTTGAGCAAGGCAAGCGTCAAGCACTGCGTCGGAAATCGTGTCAGACACTTTGTCTGGATGACCTTCGCCAACGGACTCGGAAGAGAAAATAAAGTTTTTACCCATGAGATCTTAGCCTATTGGGAAAGGCTTCAAACGCAAGCCCATTCATCAACGCATCATGATGCGTTGATGCGTTTTCAAACACCTCAGGAATCACTCAGCGCTTCAACAACTGGCCGAGATAACTTCCGTAGGGAGAAGAACCATGAAGCTTCACAGCAGTTTCGATATCCGCCTTTTCGATCCAGCCCTTGTAAAATCCGATTTCTTCGAGACAGGCGATTTTAAGACCTTGCCGTCTTTCGATAACCTTTACGAAGTCGGTGGCGGAAGCCAAGTTCTCATGACTTCCGGTATCAAGCCATGCAGTACCACGACCGAGCAATTCCACGGCTAACTCGTCCAGTTCGAGATAGGTTCTGTTTAGGTCGGTAATCTCAAGTTCCCCTCGGGAAGAGGGGTTCTGGGATTTGGCGAAACCCGGAGCTCGCTCATCGTAAAAATACAATCCGGGTACAGCAAAATTTGATTTGGGCTCCGTCGGTTTTTCCTCCAGAGACAAAGCTTTGCCATCATCATCAAAGTCGACGACGCCATAGTTTTTAGGATCAGAAACATGATACCCAAAGATAGTGGCCCCTTCTCGACGAGCATCGGCCTCCGCCAAAGTCATCTCCAGTTCGTTACCGTAGAAAACGTTATCGCCAAGAATGAGGGCGGAAGGAGAGTCAGCAAGAAAGTCATCGCCGATTATCAGGGCTTGGGCCAAACCCTCTGGGCGGGGTTGCTCGGCATATTCAAAACTTACGCCAAATTGGCTCCCGTCGCCTAGAAGTTTTCGAAACATGGGCAGGTCGTGAGGCGTTGAAATGACAAGGATTTCCCTAATTCCGGCCAGCATTAGTATGGAAATCGGGTAGTAAACCATCGGCTTGTCGTAAACGGGCATGAGCTGTTTGCTGACGACCATGGTTAGGGGATAGAGCCGGGTGCCCGACCCGCCCGCTAAAACAATTCCTTTTCGTTGAGTCATGATAGGCCGAGTCGTTCTCGTTGGTATTTGCCGGAAGTGATGGCTTCGCACCATGGAAGATTGGCAAGGTACCATTCGACCGTGGAAAGAATACCAGCATCGAATCCAAGATTCGGGCTCCAGCCAAGTTCATCATGAATTTTCGAGAAATCGATCGCATAGCGCTGATCATGACCGGGGCGATCCTTGACGAAGGTCTTCAGGCGGGCATGAGGAGAGCCTGCGGGATAAAGCTCGTCCAACGCAGTACAGAGGCAGTCCAAAACCTGTAGGTTCGTCCTTTCAGCATTTCCTCCAATGCAGTAAGTTTCTCCCACTCGCCCACGAGAGAGGACCGCCCAGATTGCCTCGCAATGATCTCGAACGAAAAGCCAATCGCGAACATTGGATCCGTCACCGTAAATAGGTAGCGGCTTACCATCCAGGGCGTTGAGAATCATTAAAGGAATGAGCTTTTCAGGGAATTGGTAAGGTCCGTAATTATTCGAACAGTTAGTGGTTACGGTCGGAAAACCATAGGTATGGTGGTAAGCACGCACCATATGATCCGCCCCGGCCTTTGAAGCAGAATAAGGGCTGTTTGGAGCATAGGAATTAAGTTCACAAAAAGGTGAATCATCAAGAGTCAGGGAACCGTAAACTTCATCCGTCGAAACATGAAGAAAACGAAATGAAGACCGCTCGGCTTCAGGCAAGCTCGACCAATAACCCCTTGTCGCATCCAACAGGGACAAGGTTCCCATGACATTTGTCTGAAAAAATGGCTTAGGAGTGTCGATCGAGCGATCAACATGACTTTCGGCCGCGAAGTTCACAACAGCATCGATATGATGTTCAACCATTAAGCCCATCGACAATTCACATTCACCTATATCACCGCGGACGAAAAAATAGCGGGGATCGTCCTCGAAGTCCGCCAAGTTTTCGGGGTTTCCCGCATAGGTCATCAAGTCAAGATTGACAATTCGATCGACTCTTTCTTCCTCAAGCAGGAGTCGAATGAAATTCGAACCGATGAATCCCAGACCCCCCGTGACTAGAATTTTATTCATTCCAATACAACCTACACTCCAACGGTGGAGCTTGAAAGCTTCAACTCGCGCAAGGAACTTCGAACGGCTTCCTCTACCGGACGGAGAAAGATTCCCCCCGATTGAAGCTTGCTCGAATCCAGAACGCAATTAGATCGGGGCGTGGAAGCCGCATCTCGCATAAAGGCTTCCTCATCCTCGAAGAAATCAAAGTTTTTTTCGGTGAGACCTTCCTCAAGCATCCAATCGGTTACCTGACGGGTGGTGATGGCACCGGGATTCGTCATGTTGTAAACTCCGTAATCAACTCCCTTGGCAAAACAGTCCAGGCATGCACCGACAAATTCATCCAAGTGAGAGACAGAATTCTCTGCTTCAAGCAAGCGATCGTAGTTCAACACCTTAGAAAGATAATTCCTGTGAGTGTGCTCATGATTAAAGGGAATTCGAAGCCGCCAAACGTAACAATCAATTGCCCCTTCCAGCACCTCTTCCCCCAAGGCCTTCGTACCGCTGTAAAAGCTACAAGGCTGCGAACGGAACGAAAAATTAGGAGAATCAGCTTCAAGCCAGCCACCCCCATCGGGACGCCGACCCGAGAAAGTGCAACCACTGGATACATGCCCCCAAGGAACACCAAGCTCTTCGCACACCTCGCGAATCCTACCCGGCAATACGGCGTTCCCCATAAGGCATTCAGCCTTGTGGCCCTCGCAGGCATCTACGTTGGGTTTACCTGTGTAGCCAGCCGCATTGATCAAGAAGCGAGGTCGCTTAACCCGCATCCAGTCGCGTAACTCAGAAGCATCAGCGTAGTCAAGTTCAGTTCGGGAGAGGCCACAAGACTTCAAGCCTCGACTCGAAAGTACTTCAACAAACTTCGAACCGACGTATCCCGATGCTCCGAGAAGGGCTATCATAATGGAAAGGTATAAAGAACTAACCAATCAGCCATTTCTCACTGTGAAAAAAATTTGCCTGCTTCATTTTGAAAAAAGATACAGTTTCAAAGGTACTAAGGGTAATTAATTTGTTAAAGGGGTAAAGGGAAACGAAGTGAGAGAATTTCAAACAGTAAATTTTTCGATCAATTCAATTCAAAACTTAAGAAGGAGAACTCAACAACTTGCGCCAACTGTCAGGCAAACCTTTTGCTACCTCAACTTGCTGAGGGAAAGACGCTTCCCAAAGTCCGTTTCTCCGAACCCAATCACTCATTCTAGAGATTCCCTCTTTTAATGAAGTTCGTGAGCAATCCGGAAAAAACATATCTAGTTTCGAATGGTCGGAGTATGCGTGTTTAGCTTCAACTCTTTCTTCCAACCATTCAATATCCAATTCAACTTCAAACTCCTCAGCAATAAGCTCAGCCAAATGTTTGACAGTATTAACCTCGTCAGAACCGACGTTAAAAATTTCATTAAAGCAATCTTCACGAAAACCAGTTTCCGCAATCAGTGGAGCAACGTCACCAACATAAGAAAATGCTCGTGTCTGTCCACCATCGCCAAAAACTGGAAACGGTTTCTCTTCCAAAGCGCATCGCAAGTAAATACCAACTACGTTTCGATAAGGATCCATTACGTTTTGTCTTTCACCATAGACATTGTGAGGACGCAAGATGACCGAATTCAAACCCCACATTTCATGTGCAGATTTCAAATCAAGCTCAACGGCGTATTTTGCAATGCCATAAGGATCTTCGGGGATGGGAGTGGTGTCCTCACGCATAGGGGGCTGTGCAGACCCATATGCCGCAATGGAAGAAGTAAAAACAAAACACTCACACCCATGTTTGACGGTTTCGTTCAAGAGATTAACCGAGGCAACCAGATTATTGGTATAATTGAAGCGACGAATGAAGTGGGAGAGACCTTCGGCGGCATAAGCAGCGAGATGGTAAATGCGGTTAAACGGACCATGGTCGTTCCAAAGATTCCGAACAAACAAATGGTCTGAAACATCTCCCTTAACCCATTCTACATCAGCAGGAACGTTCACTGCAAAACCACCTGACAAGTCGTCAACTGCAATTACTTTTTCCCCTCTTTCAAGAAGGCAATCACAGACATGGGAACCCAGAAAACCAGCAGCACCGGTAACTAAGGATTTTCCTGAACTCATAAGAATAAATTTGGTAAAAAAATGATTTAGCCGAAAAATGGTTGCAGGACAGGATCCAACAGACGACGCGCGGGTCGAGGTACGCAACGCGTCCAAACTCGCTTAATTAGAGGTTGCTTAGCATGAAAATCAAAAAGGTTTTGTACTTCCTTTAATTCTAGAGGCTTCTCCCGACGAGCTTCAACAAGCAGAGGGAGCCAGCATTCAAGAGAAATGCGCGAAATATCACGCTTTTCCCGAATTTCTCGAACCGTATTTCGAGGGATGGCTGGTCGTTCATAAGCTGACTGCAGAGCTATCCGCCATTCGTCACAAGTATTGCTAACTATGTGCCGATTCATCAGATCGGTTTCCAAATAGGGAGGGCTTGCAGAATAAACAGTCTCAATTCCATAACCACCATACTCCACCATTTTTAGATCAGATTTTCCTGCTATGAAATCAAGAGTTGACTGGTCGGCATTAGTCTCAAGTGGAGCAACCCCAAAAACTCGTCCGCCAAATCGATCAAGCATCTGTTTGTGATGGTAAAAATCAATCATTCCAAAAGCACGAATAGAGGAAAATTCCTTCAAGAGTTCTTTGGAAAATTGTCCGAAGAGATACACTGGAAGGCTTTTATCGCGACAAAATGAAGCACTAGCCTCCAAGACCACCTCCTTTGATTGATCTAGTGCGGCAAAATCACTAGAGGTCCAAACCATGGCTTGAGCACTGCCAGAGCCTAAATTTGGGAGACTGCGTGGAAAAAGCAAACCATTAGGAGTGGTTCGACATTTGGATACGCAATCGCATTGAAGAACACTTTCAAGGAGTTCGGCCAAACGAGAAGAAGTGACAGAAAGTATTGAACAACGCTTAACTAATTCGAGAGTTTCGTCGTAATGAGTATCCATCCAGCGATCGAATCCTTGCAAACGATAAGAGGCTTTCGCAAATAGAAGATCATCTATGTCTAGAACAAATCGGTCTTTGAATATTAATTCTCGTAATTTGCCATGGTTTGTGCCCTCACGCTGAACACAGACTACATCGAAAAACTCTGTCTCACCTACGAGCTTGATGTTTCCACCGCTAAGTATCCCAAAGCCATTTAATACGCCGGTCTCATAAAGAGACATCAATATAGCCTCCACCCGAAGACAACGCAGAGCTTGCCCCTCTGGAATGAAAGTGACCCAAAGAACAGATAATCGGTCACAGGAACCACGCCGAATTCGTGGGGCGACAATAGGTGCCGACAAAAAGATTTTATTATTTTCAGACCAAGGTCTCAAGGCTTCCTGCATAGAGGCTTTGGCGTTTTCCGAATTAAAATATTTGCTATGAGTCAGAATTGAAGAATCGGAAGCTTGGCGAAGTGCCGAGGAGTTCCTCGCGATATAACGAATACTTTCTCCAAGCTCTTTTAAATCCGAATAGATCCAACCACAACGAGTCTCCTTAATCATTCCACCCAACTCGGACCAAGATGGATGTAACATGGGGATGCCACGAGTGACAAATTCAACGGTTCTTGTGGAAATAGCGATGCGTCTTTCATAAGAATCACTAAAAAGATCTAAGGCGCAGGATGAATCCTGCATAAATTCGATATATTCTTGATGAGGCAGAAATCCATGCAGGGTTACTGACTCGAAATCATTCAACCTCTTGGCCAGGTCTTCATAGCGCTGTTCGCAAAAAGAATGCGCCCCTCCGAGAAAGTGCAGTTCAGCATTCTGTTCCCCTTCAATCGTAGTGGCCGCGTGAAAAAGCATCTCTTCGTCAAGAAGCCATGGATGCCATCCACCGACAAAGACAAATCTAACCGTATCACCCACCTCGTAACGACGATCAACAAGAGGCATTGACAAGTTTATAACCCTACCAAATGCCTGAGTAGGATCGTGGCCCGCGCCACTAAGAAGGCCCATCCAGTAGGAACGCTGTATTTCCGAAACAAATGTTCGTACATCAATATACTTTAAATTACCCGCAATACGAACAGATGCCTGTTCCAGTGATTCGCCTGTAATAAAAACAGTCTCAAGATTCGTCGGACCGTGAAAATCAACACAGCGAAGCAGGCTACTATTCTTTTTGCACAATGCGGAATCAACCGTTCCTGGATTACACCACCAAACCATGCTGAAGTCACCTTTAGCTAATATCTCCTCTTGGTTTTCCAAATTGTAGGCTCCAAGAAAATTAAATCCAATCCGCTCGACTTTTGACTTGTGTATTTCTGGGGTAGCAAAAGACACTTGAATCCCAAGATTTCGGAGCAATTGCATAATCTGAAAACTTCGAAGTCCTCCACCACTAGTCGAGGCATCATCCCCAGGAATGCCGTCGGAGCAAAAAACAAGTGCCCTGGGAGAGTTCATTTTCCGGCGAGAAGTTGATGCAAGAGAATCGGTAGCTTCAAAATCCTTGCCAAACGTTGGGCTGCATCATCAACGACATTTGCCTCAGAATCATAGAGTTGCCTTTCAAAAGGAAATTTCGCGTTGGTGGCCTTACGCTTTAACCTTAGACGAGTAGAAAGGAGGCCGTAATATGTTCTGTAAACAGACATGGAATTAGGATTAAGAAGCATATGAGAGTATCGATTTCGTGAACGAAAGCTAGCACCAAACAATACGGCCAACCCCTGAGAATGCTCAAAATAAGTATTTCTAAAACGGCCCTTGAGTTCATTCCAAAACTTTCCGACCTCGAAATTTGGATCTTGGGATGAAATATCATGAAGAAGCATGATCCCATCCTTCTTTAACTTCGGAAACCAATCTTCGAAGTCCTTGCATACTGAGTCGTAAGAATGCAATCCATCTAGGTGAAGCAAATCCACTGATTCGTCTGCAAAATGATTCAATGCTTCTGAAAAAGTACATTTTCGGAGCTCTACGAGTTTGTCGAAATGCTCTCTAGTCGTACAGTGAACTTGGTCATAAATAGCGTCACCGATAGGTCCGGCATGTTCGTCTCCTCGCCAGTGATCAATTCCGACGATGCTGGCACTATGCCTTACCTCAGTGCATGATTGCGCAAAGGCGAACAAGGAATCTCCCTTGTGAACTCCTAGCTCGACTATGATCTTAGGTCTGGTCCACTGAATAATATCACGAGCGAAAAACACATGACCATGCCAACTCTCAATATCAGAAAGAAATTTAGGTTCGAAATTTAAAGAAGGAAATATTTTCATGGTCAATCACCTTCAGACAAATGCCAGAAAGAATCAGCAATAAGCCAATGCTTTGGAGAAAAATTTCCCGTTTCAAGTATTTTCTCGAAAAGATCCTGCAAGTGACAACTTAAGTCATTAGAATAATTATTTAGGGATGCAGATTTTAATACAGGTCTTCCCAAAAAATCTCGACAACATAAAAAGGCTCCAATCGGCATATTTCTTTTTTCAGCAAAAAGAGCGGCTCCAGCCTGAACTTTGGCCGTTGTTCCAAAAAGATTTAATTTAATCGAGCTATTATGAGATCCAGCAATAAGATCAGCTAAAACTACACCTATGGAGCCGTTAATTAACAACTTGAAAAAGCTTCTCTTGCTTTCCTCCAAAAAGAGAATTCTACCTCCGTTTAGATACTCGGACATGATCTCATATTTCTTATGAAAGAATGCTTGAAGAGAAGGAGGCAAAAGAGGTGAATCCACAACATTTGATCCCAGAACGAAAACTGGTCGCTGGAGGGAGCTCAAAGCTAAGATCCCCAGAGTAAAAGAGCCATAATGGCAGGAAAACAAGACACCTCCTCCGCTAGGAAAACCTTCCAAATCGTCAAGGATTTGTTTTTGAAGGACTTTTAGCTCATTTTTAAGAAGAGACCCAGACCGAAGGCAAAAAACATCTGCCTCTTCCAATGAATAAGAAATAAATCGAGTTATCGATAATAGACCAAATTTTGAATGGCTCAAAACGTTAGCAGATTTTTCTCGTACAGAATGATTTTGGAGTAAATTTCTCCAATCACGATCGAGAATAAAGTTAACAACACCTCTGAAAATGAAAAACAGACGTAATAATCTTGGGAACGGCAGGCGGGTGATAATCTCTAAAAACTTGTATTCAACTTCAAAAGTGAATCGCAAAAAACGATGAAAAGAAGCCATTTCAGTTGGAAACATCCTTCCACTCGTGGGGCAAAGTAAAGATTCCCACTTCCTTAGACTCTTGCACCACTTTCAGTCGAGTGGATAAGGTTAGATGATGTAACAGCAAGAAGCCCTTCTCGCACAGCAAAAACACATCAATCTCATACTCTCCTTTTAATAAAGGAAGAAGAGGAAAGGAAATTAAAACCTTCGCAACTTGGTCGACGGTCGGAAGGCGATAATCAAAGCCATCGAAATGGGAACCAGCACAAGCAAGAGGACGACGCAAATGGTCGTGTATCACTACCCCAAGCTTGGGAGGATCGTTAGCGCGCTCAAAATCAAATTCAAATTTCAAATGCAGGCTATCAATCTTAGACCGGAATTCAACTAGTTGATTTTCAGTAGGTAAGGGATCATCATTCTTAAAGATTGTAACATTCTTGAACTCTGCTTTGTTTTCTGTCTCATCATCCCGGTTGTCGGATGTGTTCGCTTCGTCTACAGTCTCGCCCAACTCTTCAGAGTCTTGCTCGTACCTAACTAAAGCTTCCTTAGTCGCTCCAAAAAAAAGATTTCTTCCTTTCGATAAATAAAGCGTCCGATTGCAGACCATTTGGATGTGATAGGGAGAGTGAGAAGAGAGGAAGACCGTTTTTCCTCGATCCATAATTTCGCGAACTCGATTAAATGACTTGCGAGCAAAGACTTGATCACCCACGGAGAACACTTCGTCCAAGATCAAAATGTCTGGCTCAACCATAATTGCAGCTGAAAAAGCCAAACGAGAGAGCATTCCGGTGGAATAAGTATTCAAGGGATAATCAGCAAATTCACCAACCCCGGAAAAATCTATTATTTCGTCTAACTTCGCTTTTGCTTCAATATTTTTCATTCCCATTGAAGAAGCATATGTTAAGAGGTTTTCGCGGCCGGTGAAATTGTGATCAAAACCGCTACCAAGCTCAAGGACAGCCGCCAAACGGCCATGTACTTCAGTGCAACCACTTGTTGCTGAGAGAGTTCCTGCTAAAATCTGAAAGAGGGTCGATTTCCCCGCACCATTAGGTCCAATAACACCTATGGTTTCACCTTGAAAAACTTCAAATGAGATATCCGAAAGTGCGTTGAACCCAACTGGTGGTGATACCTTTGTTTTTAGAAGAGCTTGTTTGAAGGTAGCCCAGCTGCTGTTGCGTAGGGGGTAAGTCTTGCAAACATCAACTGCTTCGACGACGGATCTCAAACTGACTGTGATTATAATTTAATCCGACAAACAAACAAAACTTGCCTGCATTAGGGAAAATGGCCGAATTAGAAATTAATTTCTGTCCAAATCTTCAATAGTAATCTGGGCAACACCAGAAGCAGAACCGCTACCGCTAACAATCGCGGTGTAAAGAGCGTAACCGGCATATGCAGAGTTACCTGCCAGAGACGAAGCTTGTTCACTAGTCATAATGGGAAGATTGATCAGCATAGCTGCAGCGCTGTTGTGGTTATCCAATTCATTACGATACAAATCGTAACTTGAACCAGGTAATCCACTAACGTCGTAAGAAGTGGAAAGCGTCGATGGGTCTGCTTGTTCTTCAGATGTGAGACTACCGGCAGTTCCCCAGTTGTCGTTGCGAGCAACGGCTTTACCTACGATATCCTGCAACTTGAGCTGAGGGTCAGCAAGCAAATCCGCAGTAGTCAAACCATCCGCGCCCAACATATATTCGGCTGAACCTTTAGCCAAAAGAGTTTTGGCTTTGCCGGCCTGCCCTAAAAGTACAAAACCTCCGACTAGCTGCTGATTTGCACCGGATCCGACGTAACCTCGTGTGGAAATGTTAACCAGTTTAGCGGTCGAATTGTAATCACCTGATCGGTCGAGATCCTCAATCGCCACTTGGGCAACGCCCGCCGAACCGGATGAGCTGGAAACTACTGCCGTAAAAAGGTTGTAACCTGCATAAGCAGCATTTCCGAAAAGACTGGCGGCTTGCTCCGAAGTGAGAAGGGGGACGGTAATTAACATGGCCGAGGCATTGTCGTGAGCATTTAGTTCATTTCGGTAGGCAGCGTAGTCTGAACCCTGCAAACCAGAGCTATCGTAGGATACCGCGAACGTCGAATGCTGGGCAGAAGCCACGGAAGAAAGATTTTGCTGCGTTTTCCAGTCGTCGTTTATTGCCACGACCTTGCCAAATGCGTCTTGTAGTTGCAGTTTCGGGTTGTCCAATAGATCTGAGCTAGTCAGTCCATCCGCACCAACCATATATTGTGCAACGCCCTTCACTAAAATTGTTTTGGTTCCCCCGGGAGTACCCTTGAGAACAAAGCCGCCAACAAGCTGCTGATTAGCTCCGGAACCAACATATCCACGAGTAGATATATTTACCAAACGAGCGGAAGAATCCAGATTGGAAGCACTTGTATTCGAATCACTCGGTACAGTAAGACCCGATAGCGCTGAAGTATCGGGCGTCGAACCCGGCTGACCAGTAGGCGTTGATTTTGATCCAGCGACTACATCAAGAGAAGCCCAGTAAGATGTAGCAGAGGTTGGGGCGGCTTGGGTGGGGGTGACTTGCTGAGTGGCGATATAAGTTGTGCCCTGGTGTATGACTAGACTGCCGACGGCGTAACTTCCTGATGCCCAGTTCCCAGGTACAGCGGCGAAAGTAGGCAAGAGAGACAATACCAAGATGGAAAGTGTAAAAAGAAATAAGCGTGGATTCATAACGAGTTTCCGTAGACTTGTTAAAAGGGTTCTTTGGAATTAAGCAAGGCTGAGCGAGAAAGAAAAAAACGGGAGTAGAATTACAATTCGGCGAGTTTATGAAAGAATGCAAGATTTTTTTCAATAATGGTTCGGTGAATCTGTTGGTTGTTACATTATGAAATTTCATATGAGCTCGATGATTGGCTTACTTAGGGAAACTAAATTATAATCGCATGAATTTGACACGATTAAGCGACAATAGCGCATCAATTTAGTAACGATCTAAACACAGTTTATAGACCGAGATTACTACAAAAATGGACATTCGAGATGAAAAATCATCGAAATACTATTTGGGAATCTATTCTCCCCGCAAATCAATCGAATTTGTTTCGCTTATCGGTTCCTGTCGACGGCAGATTGCTAACGAAACCGGCCTTAGTCTTCTTCAGTTCGGCAATAGTCTGACCACGCATCTTAGCGAGGCGGGCGCCATGTTTTTTGATGAGGGCGAGGTTGGCCAACTCCTCGGGATCTTTTTGAAGATCGTACAGTTCCTCGATTTCATCTTTCTCGAAGATGCGGACATATTTGTAACGACCATCGTGCAGGGAAGCGTACCAAGACACCTGCGCCACTTTCCGTAATTCCTTCAACTCGGTCGGTATGACATCAGTGTCAGAACCGTATCTGCGGCCCGTAAACACGGTAAGGACGGAACGTTTTTTGGCTTGCTCAGGCTTCTTAAGCAAGGGAGTGAGATCCCTGCCATGCATTTCCCAGGGTAAATCGATTCCCGCAAAGGAAAAGAAGGTGGGTGCAATGTCCACTCCGCTGACCGGCGAGGCGCAGGTCTTGCCACTGGGCAATTGGGAAGGCATGGAGACGATAAAGGGACACCGTATATTGGCGTCGTAGGCGGCGACCTTGGAACGGAAACCATGCTGCCCCCAGGCAAAACCTTGGTCAGCGGTGAAGACGATCAGCGTATTCTCATATTGGCCGGTTTCCTTGAGTACCTGGATCAGCTTGCCTACGCTCTCGTCGAGGGCCAGCACACCCTGTTGGTATTGACGAACCCAGCTGTTCAAGTCGCTGCCGTGGATGCCTCGACCGGGACTTTGCTGGCCCGTAGCGCGAAGGCTCCCCTTCAGATGAGGCAGACCATCGCCCCCTTTGTACCACCGGGAAATCTCTTGCATGAAAGCCGGTTTTCCGGGACGTGGCGGATAGATATCGGCGGGAATCGGAACCTTGGCATCGGTATAGGCATCGAGGTGCCGCTTGGCGGGAGTGAAAGGACCGTGCACAGCCCCATAGCAAAGCCAAAGGTACCATGGCTTGTCAGCATCGCGTTTCTCCCCTGTTAAATAATCGATTGCCCAGCGTGTGTAGTTATCGGTCGAGTATCCAGCAGTCATAACGGGCTTGCCGCCATTGGTCTCGATGAGCTGGTCCTTGTAATAGTTGCCTGCGTTTTCAGGGTAGCGGGGACGGTTCCACACCTTCTGAAAGTCCCAGTCGCGTCCCGCTCCGGTGTCTGTTCCTGTGTGCCATTTACCGATCTGGGCAGTCTGGTAGCCATGCTTCCGAAAGACCTTGGGCCAAAAGGGACATTTCTCAGGATCATACTCGCTGCCGGGATATTTGCCCACCATGCGCATGCTCTCGACCCCGTGCTGGTGATGCCCGGTCAACAAGGTGGCCCGCGACGGCATGCACCAGGTGCCGACGTAGGCGGAAGCAAAGCGCACCCCGTTGGCGGCCAAAGCATCGATGTTCTGCGTCTTCACCCAAGGATATGCCTCGGGATAGCAACTCACGGTGCGATGGGAATGATCATCGGTATAGAGGAGGAGGATGTTGGGCTTGGTCTTCGCATGGGCAAGGGAAGCCAAAAAAATGGATAGGAGAAGGAGTGGACGATTCATGGCAGGATTAGTTGAGTGGAACTTCCCATTGCTTCATCTTTTGGGCGAGGAAAGATTGGAGATGGCCAACGACTTGGACATGGTGATATTTGCCGATGAAATCGTTCTTTTCAAAGGATACTTGTTCAAGTCGAAGAGTTGGTGACGGTCGATCTCGGGATAGTGAATCAGTTTCCAGAGCGAGTAATGCGCAATATGTCGTAGGTCACCAATCTGGCCGTAAATCTATGAGTAGTCTGAATTCTGGTCATCACTGACCAGAAGCAATGCGTTGGGCTTGGCTTGAACCGCGAGGACCAAGCAATGAAAGAGCAGGCAGACCCAAGGGGAAACGATGACCCTCATTTCCGACGACTGAGATCGTTCTCACGCACCGCCACCAGCTTGGCCGCCATTTTTTTCCGGAAAGCCTTCACCACGGGCTGATATTTTTTCTTTAAAGCTAAATTGACGTACTGCTTGGGATCGTTCTTTACGTCGAAGAGCTCGATCCCTTTATCCGCCTTTTCCCCATACTGTATGTAGGCCCACTTTTCGTCTCTCAAAAGGAATCCTTTGCGCGCCGGAGCCACGCAAAAGGCGGTATCGCGAACGGAGTGGGAGGGGTCGTCCAGCATCTTGGAAACGTCTTTCCCCTGTAAACGCTTCTGCGCTTCCAGTCCGCACATGCCGGCCAAGGTGGGATAGAGATCGAGCAACTCGACGAAGGAACTGCAAACGGCAGGCTTCTTGCCGGGGGCGCTTATGATGAGCGGCACCTGGGAGGACTCATCGCGCAAACTCACCTTGGCCCAGAAGTCATGCTCACCCAGATGGAAGCCATGGTCGCTGGTGAAGATCACTATGGTATTGTCCCGCAAGCCTGCCTCGTCGAGGGCGGTCAGCACCTTGCCGACTTGGGCGTCCATGTAGGCGACCGAGGCATAGTAGCCACCGACGGATTTTTTTTGACGGCGGATATCCATCTTCATGTTTGAGCTGGTGCAGTAATTGATGCCCGCCTTGGGAATGTCATCCCAGTCGCCGGGAATTTTCGGTGGCAGGACCATCTTGCTGTAAGGCTTGAAGGGCGGGTAATATGATCGCGGGGCGACGAAGGGCACGTGCGGTCGCACGAAACCGACGCCCAGCCAGAAAGGCTTATCCTTATGCCGGTGAATGAGCTCCACGGCTTTTTTCGCAGTTTTGCCGTCGGAGTGTACGAGATCATCCCCGTCGGCTTCCACCACCACGAAGGTGTTTCCGCCCACTGCAGGTTTCTTCCCGTCGGGATTGTTTTGGAGGGTTTCCCCGTCACCAGGGGCTCTCCACTCGGGGCCTTTGCTGTTGAATCGCTCTGTCCAGGAGTCCTCGTCGTCCGCCCCATGCCCCCCGCTTTCGATACCGCCGGGCACGCCCATGTGGTAGATCTTGCTGACCCGTGCGCTGTAGTAACCATTGTTCTTAAAGTGCTGCGACCAAGTGACCCTATTTCCGATCTGCGGACGAGGACTCTTGTAGCCCAAAGCACCGGTCGCGTGCGGGTAGTAGCCCGACATGAAACTGGCCCTGGAAGGACCGCAGTAAGTACCTTGGCAATAAGCTCGTGTGAAACGCGTGCCGCGCTCCGCCAAGCTGTCGATGTTAGGCGTCTTGCATACCGTGTTACCGTAGCAAGACAAGGCCGTCGAGGTAAGGTCGTCCGAGATAATGAAGAGCACATTGAGCTTGTCCTTTGCAGTGACGGAGCACCCACAGAATAAAAGGACGAGAAAAGCGAGGCGGAATTCGATATTAAATTTCAACTTAAGATTGGTTCTCATGGGAGAAACCATTGAACCCATAAGATACACAATGCAATGCCAACTAAACTTCCGCACCATTATTTCGACGTAAGGATTTTAAATGCTCAGTAGCCAAAGAACACTTATTTGTTGAGGTGGATTGAATATGTCGATTATGAATGATGAAAGGAAATTCAATCTTATTGCCATGACTCTAGAAGATTTTTTCGCCACCGTGTATAAAGGCCTCTTGGAAAACAAGGGGCTAATAACCACGGCCTTGGTTTCAATTCCCGTGGTGGGTACGCTTGGAACATGGATCGGGAAGCGCGGGAAAACGGAGAAGGATGGAATATTTCTCGCCAACCTTGTGATCTGGATTGCCACCGGAGTGTTTGCCTTCGCGGTGATAGTCGCCCTGATCGGAATGTCCATGGAAAAAAGCCTTTTGCAAGGAGACTTCATGCTCCTCTGCGCACCAATTGCCTGCGTGACGGGAACCTTCTTCGGGATAAGAAAAATCTTTCCGCTTGGAGAACTTTCAAGCACCCACACCTTGAAAGACATCGGGATTTTCCTTATCGGTTGCTTGGTCGTTTGGTTCATCTTCAAGACCTTCCGTGGTTGGGGTATCCTTTTCTTCGGCAGCGTGATACAATTGGTCTTATGGCTGACGGCCGGATATTGGTTGATGAGAAGAATGGCTAAGCGTGCCTTTGGAAAAAACAAAAAAAGCGATGGTTAAAACTAAGCTACAATCTTCAACAATCACCTAAAATCATTTAAGGACACAAACGAATGATTCTGGAAACTAGACTTGATTTAGTGTAGAGTCTTTAAAACCTAAATTCGATTGTATAAGCAAAGTGAGTACAGCACCCCATGAGGGAATTTCTTCAGACCGAGAGAAATTGGTAGATTCCGAAGATTTAGAGCACACCGCTCGGCGTCTTTTTCAAGGGTTGGTA
>MDTC01030612.1_pt1 | contig 16802 bp, 11 predicted proteins | sample 811181 | NCBI WGS metagenome assembly MDTC01 (sample SAMN05326644, study PRJNA326480) | marine metagenome | isolation source: seawater | place: Pacific Ocean: North | collected 2011 | reverse complement strand
GGCCGATGCCCCCGCCGTGGGGCGAGCCGTTCTTGAACAGCGGGGTCAGCCCGATGGTGTTGTCCTCGATCAACAGGTTCGGACGGGCCTTGTCGCCCTTGCAGCCGATGGCGCCGCCCATGCCGGTGGGCCCCTTGGTGGCGTTGCCGGCGAAGTGGTTGCCGCGGATGATCACGTGGTAGTCGTCGGGCTTCGACGCCAGCTTGTCCGCGTCGAACACCGCGATCGCGCCGCCGAGGGGATCGCGGTGCTCCTTCTCCGCCTCGTTGAGCCAGAAGACGTTGTCCTCGATGAGGACCTTGCCCGACAGCACGAAGATGCCGGCCCCGCGCTCGGCGCCGCCCTCGTGGATGTTGAAGCCGACGACGGCGTTGTCCGCGTGCTCGGTCGTGACCGTGATGCCGGGTTCCTTGGGGTCGGCCTCCGACACCAGCAGGGTGGGGGCGCCGCCGGTGTCGACGGCGGCGTGCACCTTCGCCTCCAGGCGGATGCCGTCGGGCAGGGTGAGGTTCTCGGCGTAGGTGTCCGCGCCGGTGACCAGCACCACGTCCCCAGGGGCGAGGCCGCGGGCGCCGAGGGCGTGGCTGATGCGCTCGAAGGGGGTGTCCTCGTCGCCGTTGCGGTCCGAGGGCGCGACGAAGCCCGCCCGGGTCTTGTCGACGTACCAGGTGCGGGCGTGCGCCGAGGTGGACGCCGCGAGGGCAGCGGCGGTGAGCACCGAGAGCGAGAGCAGGGCGTGCAGAGACATGGCTCCTCCACAGAGTGTGGGTTCATCCACATCTACGCTGGAGTCCGCGCCCGATTTGGTGCAGCTGGATCCGAGATGTCGCAAGGCCCCCCCGGCCTGGTGCAGCCGGCCGGATCGAGGCTGTCGACCCTTGACACGGCCAGGGCCGGAGCTAGCTTGTGGGGAGCGGGCGCCAGCGGCGTCCTGCTCTTTCACATCGGGGGCGCTCCGGTTTCGACGGGGTCGTGGTAGGTGGAGGGCTGCGTGTCGAGGTGCAGGCTACCTCGTAAATCCGCTTGCAAACCATCAGCTGCCAACAACAACAGCTTCTTCGCTGCGCGGGCTGCGGCCTAGTGAATCCCCGTCCTTCGGGACGAATTCTCTAGACTCAGCTCCGACCCGAGAGGGTCCAGCTGTCCGGTCGGTCTACTTCCAGGGGTTCCGACTGGGCATGTCATGACCTGGATAGTCCAGAGGGAAGAGCGCAGGGCGCTGACCAGAGGACGATAAAGAACCGCTGACTCACGTCGGCAAAGTCCCTGACGAGCCCAACGTCCCTTGTGCCAACGGGGGGGACGGGGCAGGAACACTGTTGGCTACACACGTAGATGCTCACATCGAGCGGCTTCGGACGCGGGTTCGACTCCCGCCGCCTCCATGCAATCCCGGAAACGGGAATCCCCGAGAGGGGAGACGCACCCCGCTCACGCTTCGGCGTGGGCGGGGTGTCGTGCATTGACTGGCTACCGACGGCGACGGCGTCCTCGGCCGTACACCCTCCGCGAGTCCTCCCGGGCTCGCCGCAAGCGGATCGTGGCCTCCCCCCGCTCCCGCTTCGCTCGCCCTACGGCGCGCCGGCCTCTCCGGCCTCGCCATCCTCCTCCACGGGCTTGTCGATGGCGCTCACCGCTGCGCCGCCCCCCTGCGCCAACGCCCCTGCCGCATCCGCCCAGGTGCTACCTTGCAGGCGGATCATCGGCGCATCGTCTGCGAGGGTGAGGCGGATGAGGGACGCACGGCTGGCCGTCCTGGGCTCCGCCATCACGTGTAGTGCGGTGACGATGCGGTCGCCGTTCACGAACCAGCAGCCGGGAAGGGCCTCGCCCATGCCGTGCGCCAGGAGGTCGCACCTCATCTCCGGGGACGCGGTGGCAACGGCGTCGAAGCCCTCCCGTGCGCCGGCGCATGACCCGATCAGCTCGTCGATCTCCTTCGCGACCACCATCTGCCGCATGTCGGGCGACGCGGCGGCGATGCGCTCCTTGAGGGCCTCGGCGTACGCCGGGTCGGGGTAGGGCGGCGTGGCGCGTGGCTCGTTGGACAAGACGACCAGCGCCGGCGCGCTGAAACCCGCTCGCTGGAGGGCGGCGAGGACGTCCACCACGCGAGCGTTGGGCACATCGCCCGCGATCTCCAGCTCCGCGAGGCCGGTGTCGAGCTCGGAGCTCCCGGAGAAGCGACGCACCTCGGCGATGCGCTCGCGGACCTCCTTCGCGCGGGTACCCAGGCTGGCGACGTCCTGGATCGGCTCACCGTCCAGCCAGAGCCCGTCCCGCGTGACCACCACCGGCGCGCCCTTCCCGACCTCGGCGGCAGGGACGTCGAGCTGAACGAGGTCGGCGTACGCTCCCACGCTGGCGTCCGCGGTACACATCGGCGCGAGGTGGGCCTTGGGCTCGACCGAGAGGGCGTTGCAGGCGCTGAGCGCGACGAGGGTGGGCAGAAGACCGAGTCGCATGCATCCTCCGGGCGGCGTCGGGCCGCGGGCGCATCCTTGCACAGCAAGACGCGCTCGCCGCCGGTCGGACTTCGTTGGGCATCGGCCACCGATCCGGAATCAGTACCACCACCTTGCACCTTCAGTCCTCGTGGTGCACCATCAGGCCCTACCTGGAGGTACTGATGGGGTGGTTCAGTTCGTGGTTCGGCAAGCCCAAGCCCGTGGAGGACGAGGGCTGCCTCGCCTGCGGCAACGCCGATGTGGAGATCCTCGGCGAAGATGCCTACCGCTGCTCCGCGTGTGGGCATGAAGGCGGGGATGGGCTCGCGCGGGTGAAGCTGCTGCAGCTCGGCAAGCAGCTCGCAGCGAAGCCGCTGGAAGAGCGCCGGGCGTGGCTGGCGCAGGAGATCCGGGACCTGTGTCAGCTCTATGCGGCGGTTCCCACCCACGAGGATCTGAAGCGGGCCCGGGAGCGGGACCGCTCGGTGAGCGATCCAGCGCTGCGCGAGCTGCCGGTCCTCCTGCAGGACATGGAGAACGTCCTCGACCAGGCCTTCCCCAAGATCGACCGTCTGGTGATGATGGGCCGGGCGGCAGGGTCGGACATCCCGGGGCTGGAGGAGGCGCTCGCCCGCGTGACCCTGCTGCCGCGGGACGTCGACTCCGCCGAGATCCACGCGCGCCTCCGGGAGGTCGAGGAGATCCTGGGAGCGGTCGCCGTGTGAAGGGTGGACGTCTACGATTGCGAGCTGGCGCTTGCGATCGCGAGATCCTCCGTCGTGTTGGCGCAGGACCCGAGGTTCGTGCCGTCACTCAGCGCCACGTCGCGGGGACACGAGCGCCCCCACCCCAAACACCCCCACGAACCGCCCCTCCACAAACCGCCGCACCACCCCGCCGTCCAGCGCCACCAGCACGTTCCCGTCCCTGTCCGTGTGGATGTCCCAGACCGAGTTCGTCGGCAGACCCTCCGCCACGCCGTAGTGGTGCACGGCCTGACCGTCGTACCGCCACACGCCGGTGTCGCGGTCGCCGAACCAGATGTCGCCGGCCTGGTCCTCCTCGATCGCGAACACGTGCTCCAGGGTGCCCTGGGGGGAGGGCCCGCCGTCGCGCACCCCGCCTGGTGCCATCAGCCCCATGTCGCGTGTGAAGTCGGTGGTGGTCGCGCCGTCGAAACGCAGCACGCCAAGCCCGTTGTTGCCGATCCACAGGGTGCCCCGGCTGTCCGCCAGGATGCTGCGGATGTGGAGCTCGCCGCCGGACATCAGTCCGGGTGCCAGGCCGTCGAGCTCGCTGAAGCCGGAGTCGGCGTCGTGGCGGTACACCGCGCCGTAGCTCGCGATCCAGAGGCTGCCGTCCTTGCCGTGGGTGATGGCGGTGACCCCCGGCGAGCCGCCGGGCGGAGGAGGTGGCAGCGGCACGTAGGCCACGCCGTCTCCGGAACGATGCTGTGCGCCGTGGTGGAACCCGGCTCCAAACCACAGAATGCCATTGTCCAGTGGGCCGGCTGCGGTGGCGGGCGCGTCGATCGCGATGGGGAACGCGGTGACGCGGTCCCCGTCGATTCGGGCGACCCCGTGGCCCGTGCCGACCCAGATCGCTCCGTCCGCGTCTTCCTGGATCGAGCGGATCTGGTTGCTCGGAAGCCCCTCCACCTGGGTGAAGGTCGTGAAGCCCGCCGCGTCGAGCCGCGTGACCCCCTCCTTGTCGCTGCCGATCCAGTACCGCCGTCGACTGTCCTGGAAGATGGCGCGGATGGGGGAGCGGAAGGCGAGCGGCTGCGTCGTGGGCAGGCGGATCGACGCGGTCGGCGCTGGCGTCGGCTCGGCACGCGACTCCGGAGCGGTCGTCGTACAGCCGGACAGCAGCACGATCGCGGCGATCACGCAGAGGCCACCCCCCCTCACGGAACCTGCTCCGTCCGGTCGTTCCCCAGGTACGGCTCTGCCCGGTTGTCGTCCCACACGATGTCGAAGTCGTTGGTGTCGCCGCCCTCGCCGAAGTCGCAGCCCTCCAGGTACCACTCGTAGGACCGGAACTCGCGGCCCAGCCAGGGCCACTCGAACTCGAAGGCGGACGCGCGGTTGCGCACGGCTCCGGAGTCGATTCCGACGCCGCCAGAGCAGGAGAAGGTGGAGCCTTCCTCCTGCCGAATCACTGATCGCCCCTCGTTGCCGTCGAAGAGGGACTCGCTCAGGGTGAGGCTGCCGCCGGGGCCGAGGTGGGCGCCGACGACGGTGCCGGAGACGCCGCCGGTGACGAGGGTCCGCGTGAGCCAGACCCGCTCGCCGTCGGCGCGGAAGGCGCCGTGGTCGTCGCCTCTGAAGTTGGTGATGACGCTGTCGATCGCGCGGACCTCGCCGCCTCTGGCCCACAGGATGCCGGTGCTGCCGGCGTGCGCGCCGTCCACGGTGACGCGCTCGAGGAACATGCCGCCCGGCCCGGTGGACTCGATCATCGCGTGCTCGAGGCCGCCGTTGCCGCCCACGATGGTCAGGTCCCGCAGCAGCATCATGCCGCCATCCTGGGTCCGGCCAGTGGGCGCACCCTCCCGGCCGAGCAGCCGGGCGCCTGCCACGCCCACGATGCCGAGCGCCTGGCCGGCTCCCGCGCGGAAGCTCCCCGAGACCTCGCCGCACAGGCTGACCTTGCTGATCTCGCCGGTGATCTCCCAGTCGTCGGTCAGGGTGATGTTGACGGCCTCGTCGAAGGTGTCGTCGAAGAAGCTGTAGCCGCGCCACTCGGTAGCGGGCGGCTCGACGCCGTCGCAGTCGGAGTCGACGGTGTCGCAGAAGTCAGGTGCGCCCGGGTGGATCGCCGGATCCGCGTCGTCGCAGTCGCCCTCGGCCGCGACGTAGCCCTCGGGCGCTTCGCACGCTTCGACCGTGTCCTCGCCACCGAAGCCGTCCTCGTCGGCGTCCGCATGGAAGGTCCGGGTGTCCTCGTCGATCTCGCCGTCGCAGTCGTTGTCGATCTCATCGCAGGACTCGGGGGCGCCCGGGTAGACGTCGGGGTCGTCGTCGTCGCAGTCCAGGTCGTCGGAGAAGCCGTCTGCGTCGGCATCCACGGGCGGCGGCGGATCGGTGTCGGTGTCGTCCGTCGGGGCGGGGTCGCCCGCACACGCGATCAGGGCTGTCAGGGCGAGGACGTAGGTGCGCGCATCAACCCTCCTGCGGGCTCACCGTACGCGTCGCGGCCCGCGTTGTCTCGGGGCGGGACGAGGAAGGTGCGCGCTGCGCATACACATGATCGTGTGACACGCTCCGGGTGGGACCACGCGTGCTTCCTGCGCTATCCTCCGACTCCATCGTGGAGGCCCCGTGGCCGGTCATGCGCAGAGGCGTTCCTCGTCGTCCTCGAGCACCACCCCGTCGTCGTCGACGTCGTCACCCTCGGCGGCGATGACCGAGGCGCCCGCACCCGGCGGAGGCAGCACCCAGACCGCGTCGGAGACGCCGATGCTGGACGCGATCGGGGCGGGTCATGATCGGCCGGCGAGCGGTGGGGCCGACTCGGAAGGCCTGGCCACCCCCGGGGACTCGGACGCGTTCTCCGAGGCGTTCAACCAGGAGTTTGCGCGACAGCTGCACGTCTTTGGCCAGGACGCGGTGGCGGCGGCGTCGAGCGGGCCGGACGTGCGACGGGGCCAGCTGGGCGGGGCGAGCGGGGCAGGGGTGCCCGCCTCGGTCCTGAACGAGCTGTTCACCCCGACCCAGCGCCAGAAGCTGGCCGCTTTCTGCGCCAACCACGTGATTCCCGACCGCCTGTTCAACGGGGACGACGTGGGGGCGTCGTCCGCCCAGCAGCGCATCGTGCTCTCGGGCCACATCCTGGCGACCGGCGAGTACGAGCCCGGGTCGTTCAGCCAGCGCCTGTACGCCCGCATGTGTGGCCACTGGGCCAACCTGGTCATGACCTACGCCGGGGCGGGCGATGCCGGTGGGCGCGGCGTCCGCGAGGAGTTCGACCACGAGGGAAACCTCTCGCTCTCGACCGGCCAGCGCCACGCCCCCGAGGGCATGCACGGTCCGCAGCGGATGGACGAGTCCGACTACGCCACTGGCGAGCGCGCGCCGGAGCGCTCGCGCTTCCGCCACCGTGGGCTCGACAAGAACGCGCTGGACGGCCTCGCCGCGGGTGACTGGCTCTGGTACTACAACGACAACGGCGGTGGCGGCGGCAACCACAGCGTCATCTTCTCGCGCTGGGCCGGGCCGTGGGAGTCCTTCGTCGACCCCGAGATGGAGGGCATGACCATCAACTACCGGCGCGCGCTGTGCATGAGCCAGCGCAACCCGAACGACGGCGGCCTGGAGCACACCTCCATCCTGGGTGACCACTACTCCTTCCTCCCCGGCGAGAGCCGCACCCGGGTCTGCCCGGTGACCAACGTCTCGCGGGTGGCCGAGGACGCGCACCCGGTGCGCACCGCCGACGATCTGCGCGAGGTCCTGGGCACCGGTCGCGACGCCGGGCAGAACCAGCAGTTCATCGACCGCCTGCTGCGCCGCCACCCGGGCAAGCGCATCGACTGGGACGCGCTCGCCGGCGACATCCGGGCGCGGAACACGGCGCTGCTGTCCGAGCTGCAGGCCCGCCACTCCCAGCGGCTGTCCGAGGGCCAGATCGCGGCGATCGAAGCGCTCAATGCAGAAGCGCTTCGCGACAACTCCTCCGCCGCCGACATCACCACCCTGGTGCGGCTGAACAACCGCCTGACCGCCTGGCTGCACAACTCCGACTGGCTGACCGAGCAGGAGACCGCGCAGTCCGGGCGGATCGAGGCGCGCCGGGAGGAGCGGGCCGACGAGACCGCCGAGGAGCGGCAGACCATCGAGCGCGACATGGAGGCGCTCGACGCCGAGATCGACGCGGCGGAGGACGCCCGGGACGCGGCGGCTGCCCACCTGGACGAGGTCGACGTCAACCCGGAGCTGCGCCAGGCCTACCGGGTCCGGGCGCGCATCCGCGGCGAGCGGCGCACGGCCCGCGGCGAGCGTCGCGCCACCCGGGACGCCGACGCCCGCGCTGCCATCGACACACGGCTGGAGGAGATCCAGTCCCGGCTCGACCCGGCGGAGACCGAGTGCGACCGCCTGGAGGGCCTGCGCCGCGCCAACCGGGCGGAGGTCGCCGATGCACGCCGGGAGGGTGGCCGACTGCGACGCACGCTCGCCCAGCTGGATCGTCGGCGCGGTCGGCTCCAGGGCCGCCTGAACGACCTGGCGAACCGGGCGGGTCGCTACACCGCGCACATGGGCCGTGGCGGCGAGTTCCAGGGTCGGGGTGAGACCCGCGAGGCGCGCTCCGGGCTGCTGTCCGCGCTCGCGCCCCAGCCCAACTGGAACGGGCTGCTGGTCGACGGGGAGTCGTCTGACTGAGAGATCGGATCGAGGGCGGTAACCTCCCGTCCCCTCACCGGGACCTCCAGGTGATGACGACGAACACGCCGATCCCCGACCTCGTGCTCCGCGCCCGCCAGGGCGATGGGGCCGCCTTCGACGCCCTCGTCACCCGGCATGCCGCGGCGAGCCTCGCCTATGCGCGGGCGCTCCTCCGCGATGACCGGGCCGAGGAGGCCGTGCAGGACGCCTTTCTCGAGGCGTACCAGGCGCTCGATCGGCTGCGTGAGCCCGCCGCCTTTCCGGGCTGGCTGCGGCGCATCGTGCACAAGCAGTGCGATCGGCGCACGCGGCGGCAGAGCGCTGTCGCGGATGCCGAGGCGGACCGGGTCGTGTCCACGGATCCCGAGGGGAGCCTGGACGCGGCGGCCCGCTGGTCGGCACTGCGGCGGGCGGTCGAGGAGCTGCCCGAGCACGAGCGCATCGTCGTCGCCCTGCATCACCTGGGAGGGGTCCCGGTCGCGGAGATCGCGGCGTTCCTCCAGGTGTCCCCCGGCTCGGTGAAGACGCGCCTCTCCCGTGCCAGGGCCCGCCTCCGCGCGTCCCTGGAGACCCCGATGAACGCCCCGATGACGCCCGCCCTGCACGACGCCGTGCGCCTCTTCCTCGCCCTGCACGCCGGGGACGCAGGCACGGTCGACGCCGTGCTCGACCGCCACCCGGACCTGATCGATCGCGAGGAGGCCTGGTCGGACGAAGAGGCGCTCGCAGGCGGCTTTCCGCTCGCACATCCGCGCACCCCGCTCATGGTCGCCGCGAGCCTCGGCGACTGCAACCTGGTCGACCGGCTCCTGGCCCGAGGCGCGGATCCGTCGGGACGGTGCTCGTGCACCCATGGTGAGTCTGCGGTCTGGGTCGCGACGCGCTTCGGCCACCAGGACGTCGCCCGCCGGCTGCTGGTCGCGGGGGCCGATCCGGAGTCCACCCACCGCCGGGGCATGGACCTCGCCGCACTCCGCGCCTGGCGTTCGAGCACGCCGGCGACGGCCTGGGCGATGCAGGCGGACGGCACCTTGCACACCGGCCTCGGCGCGGTCGACCTGTGGCTGCGACCCCGCCGGGGTGACGTCGTGCGCGTGACCGGCGCAGCCGAGACCGGCCTCATGGTGCTGCTCGCCGAGGTGTCGGCCGCGGTCGGCGCGGCGGGCGGGCGGGCCATCTGGACCTCGTGGGTGCCCCACCCGTGGCACGCGTCCGAGCTCGAGGGGGTGGCCCGTCGCTGTGGCGTGGAGACCTGGGTCGACGTCGTCACGCCCGCCACCCGCGCCCTCGACGCCCCCGAGGCCGTGCTGCCAGCGGGTCTCGACGCCACCCGGCTGGCCCGCGAGTGCGGTGGACCCCTGGTGCACATCGTCTTCGAGCAGCGGGGTCACGCGATCGACCTGCAGCCCCACCTGACCCACCTGGGCGAGGCCGCGGATCTGACCCTGATCGTGCGCCCGTGGGCGGACGTCACCGCCGGGGTGGCCTTCGACGACACCTGGGCCGGACAGGGCGAGATCGTCACCAGCGCCGAGGTCGCGCGGCGGGGCGTCTGGCCGGCGCTCGATCCGGTCCGGACGCGCTCTACACGCCCGGACGACCCGCTGACCGCCAGGGCGCGAGGGGCGGCGTCAGACCTCGATCACCCGGTGCTGAAGGCGCTGCTGCAGCCTTTCCACGCGGCCTTCGGGGACACGGGATGGCCGGGCGTCGCGTGGGACCGGGAGGCGCTGGAGCGGCGGGTCGGGGACGCGCTGGGCGGGGGTCTCGAGGCCTGATCGAAAGCGGAGCTTCCTCGGAGTCCCTGGGGCGGCACCTCCTGTCCGCACGCGGTAGGTGTCTGCGGTGGGGGGGCCATGTCCGTTCGCGTGATGATGATCGTGGTGATGTGCGGCTGCGTGGGGTCTGGAGGCCCTGGTTCGAACTGCACGGAGCGCAGCTGGTTTGTGGATGGTGACGGCGACGGCTTCGCCGATCCGCGGACCGAGGCCTTCGCGTGCGAGGCGCCCGACTCGACCTACGTGACCGTTCCCGACGGGGTGTTCGACTGTGACGACTCCGACGCCGCGGTCCATCCCGGCGCGTCGGAGATCTGCGATCCCTCGAACGTCGACGAGGACTGCGACGGCGAGAGCGATGACGCGGATGGCAGCGTGGACCTCTCCACTGCGACCGGCTGGTTCCCCGACGGGGACGAGGACGGCTACGGCATCTCGGAGGGGGCGGTCACCCGCTGCGACGACCCGACCGTCGCGACCCGCAGCTACGCGAGCCGGGACGGGGACTGCGATGACCTCGATCCGCTCGTCCACCCTGGCGCGACCGAGATCTGCGACGAGGCCAACGTCGACGAGGACTGCAGCGGTGCAGCGGACGACGACGACCCCGGTGTCGACCCCACGACCCAGACCGCCTGGCACGTCGATGCAGATGGGGACGGCTACGGCGATGCCGACGCGCCGCCGGTGCTTCGCTGCGATGGTGCGGAGGGCAGCTACGTCGACAACGATCGAGACTGCGATGACGCCCATGCATCCGCGTTTCCGGGGGCCGTCGAGGTGTGCAACGGCATCGACGACGACTGCGATGGACTGGACGAGGACGCTGGGCTGGTCTCGCACGAGGCTCCGGATGGGACCTTCACCGACCGCACCGCGGAGTTCTCGGCGCCAACCGGCTTTGCGGCGGTGGTGACGGAGTGGCCGGAAGGCACGACCCACGTGTGCGAGGGGAGGTGGCCCCTGCAGCTCCGGGTCGGCCCGGAGGACGCCGCGGTGGTGCTCGTGGGGCACGAGGGCGCCGGACCGGTCGAGCTCAACGCCATGGGCGGGCGGGCGATCGAGGCGTTCGAGACGGACATCTCGCTCAGCGGGGTCACCGTGATGGGCGCCAACGGGACGTGGCCGCTCTGGCACGTGGAGCAGGCGAAGCTGCGCTTCGAGGATGTTCGCGTCGAGAGGTCGTATGCGTCGAGTGGGGATCTGACGCGCTCCTACCGCGACGCCGAGATCGAGTTCGTAGACGTGGACTTCGACAACACCCGCGGAAGGCTCGACATCTACGGCACGTGGACCGGAGGGTCGTACCGCAACGCGACCGGCTCGCTGGGCGTCCACGGCGGGCTGTCGGACGTGGAGATCATCGACAGCATCGCCACGACGGGCTCGCCGATGGTGGACCTGCGAAGTGGTGACCTCGAGGACGTGACCCTTGCGGGCAACTTCGCGTCGGAGTCCATCGTCCACGTGGCTGGGGACGCACGCCTCACGAACCTCGTCATCAAGGAGAACACGATCTTCGACGCCCGGTTCTACGGCGGGCCGCTGTACCTGCAGGGTGGGGACGTCACCATCACGGGGGGCGAGATCACCGACAACGACGACCGAACAGGCGACGGCGCGATCACGGTCCTGTCGACCTCGAGCCTCGCAGGCACGACGCTGGTCCTCTCCGGGGTGAACGTCTCCGGCAATCCCAGGGACGAGCTCCTGCTGATCACGCTCGGTCCGAAGTTCGCCACGGAGGCGCTCAGCTCCAGCTCGACGCTGACCTGTACGCGAGCCAAGGACGCCGGCTCGTTCACCTGCAAGTAGGCGGTGATCACCGGGGAGGCCGGGCGCTACCTCCGGTAGCGAACCGTCACGCGACCCCCCGGCGGACCGCGACGAGGATGCCGTCGTCGACCGGGACCTGCAGGCAGGCGTAGCCTCCGGAGGGGTCGGACAGGCGCGCGACCAGCGGGGCGAGATCGGCTCGGAACAGCGACACGTCGTCCATGACCACCAGCGCGCCGGGACGCAGGTGGGGCTCGACCAGGTCGAGGATCTCGAGGGCGAGGTCGGGGAAGCCGTCGACGAGGAACAGGTCGATGGGCTCGTCCAGCTGGGCGAGGGTCTCGCGGGCGTCCCCCTCCCGGATGTCGACGAACTCGGTCAGGCCGGCCTCCTCCAGGTGGGCGCGGGCGGCGGCGACCTTGGCGGGCACCAGCTCGGAGCCGATGACCAGGCCCCCGCCGTTGTCGCGCACGGCGCTCGCCAGGTAGATGGTCGAGAGGCCAAACGACGTTCCGAACTCCACGATCCGCGTGGCGCGGCTCGCGCGGGCGAGCAGGTAGAGCATGGCGCCGCAGTCCGGACCGACCGGGATCACCTTGTCGTCGAAGCGATCGCGGCTGGCGGGATCGAAGCGCAACCCGCGGCCGAGGAGCAGGGAGGGGAGCTGGGTCGCGTACATCCACGCGAGTGCCGGCTTCTCGTGGCGGGCCTGTGCGTGGAGCCGCTCGATCACGTCGTCAGCGAGCGGGTCGATGGGAAAGGGCATGACCGACATCGGGGCACCTCCAGGAGCGCGTGGGGTGCTTCCTGGATAGGTTCGCGCCCGAAATGCATCACGTGCAATATCCGAACAGAAGGATTCAGGAACTTGGAATCCGTAGACCTCGGCTTGATTCCGTCGCTGGAGAAGCTGCTTCGAACCGCTAGTGTGAGCGAGGCGGCTCGCGAGGCCGGCCTGAGCCCGCCCGCCATGAGCCGGGTGCTCAAGCGCCTGCGGGAGCAGCTCGGGGATCCGCTCCTGGTCCGCGCCGGTCACCACATGGTGCTCACGCCGCGCGGGGAGGCCCTGCGAGACGCGCTCCCCGGCGCCCTGGCTCGCCTCGAGGGCGTGCTCTCCGCCACCACCGGCCGCCCGCGACTGGACCGACCCTTCGTGATCCGCACCGGGTCCGGGCTGCCCGCGGCCATGGGACCCGCGCTGCTCCGCATGCTCACCGAGCGCGTCGACGACGCCGCGGTGGTCTTCGTCGCGGAAGGGGACGAGGACGTCGCGGACCTGCGCAGCGGGCAGGTCCACCTCGATCTTGGCGTGCAGGACCACCTCGGCCCCGAGATCCTCACCCGACGGCTGCTCACCGACCGCATGGTCGGCCTCGTGCGGACCGGCCTCGACGTCGATCCCACCGACCTCGACACCTGGTGCGCCCTGCCCCACGTGGCGGTGTCGCGCCGCGGGCTCGCCTGGGGGCCGGCGGACGAGGCCCTCGCCGAGCTCGGCCGCAGCCGCCGCGTGCCCGTCGTGCTGGCGAGCGTCGCCGATGCCGGCTGGTTCGCGGCCTCCGGGGAGTACCTCGCCATGGCGCCCTCCGGCCTCGCCGCGCCACTGTGCCAGACCCTGCCGCTGCGCCCGTTCGAGATCCCAGTCCCGCTGCCGCCGATGCACCTGGACGCCGCGTGGCACCCGCGGTTCCAGGATGATCCGGCGCATCGTGCGCTTAGGAACTGCATCTTCGAGTTGGCGGGGGCTGTTGGGGGGCGCGGGGTCGCGGTGGGCGAGCCTCACCACTGATCACGATTTCCACGATCTCCCCCTTCGCGCGTCAGCACGGCCTGGAGGTCCGATGGACGTTCGAATCCTGGTGCCGATCCTCGCGCTGCTCGGGTGCGCGGATGCGCCGCCGCCCGAGGCCCCGCCGCCGGAGCCTCCGGTCGACGCCGACCAGGACGGCTTCGACGTCGAGTCGGACTGCGACGACGCCAACCCCCGGGTGTTCCCGGGAGCCGAGGAGCGCTGCAACGGGGTCGACGACGACTGCGACGGCACGGTCGACGTGGGCGCGGTGGACGCGGTGGACTGGTTCGCGGACGCCGACGAGGATGGCTTTGGCGCGGGCGAGGTGGTGCGCACGGCCTGCGACGCCGAGGCAGGCTTCTCCCTGGTCGACACCGACTGCGACGACCACGACCCGGACGTCTCTCCGGGGCACGAGGAGGTCAGCCGCTGTGATGGCCGCGACCAGGACTGCGACGGAGCGCCCGAGGGCCGGGTCTGGACCGACGAGGCGGCCTGGGACTCGCTGACCCGCGCGGTGGTGGAGAGCGAGCCGATGACCCCGCTCTTCGTGTGCGAGGGCGAGCACTGGCTGGTCGGCACGATGGGCGACCTCGACCTGCGAGGGGTCGGTGCCGAGGCCGTGGTGGTGGACGTCGTCGGCGCGGCGCTGTCCGGAGACCTGCGCCTGTCCGGCATGCGGGTCCTGGACTCCGGGCGGGAGGTCGCGCTGCAGGGCACGTTCGGCGAGCTGCAGCTGAAGGGGGTGATCCTCGACGGCAAGGGCGGCGAGGGCCCCGATGTGGTCGATGCCTCGGCGGATCGCGTGGTCTGGGATGACGTGACCGTGCTCGGCACCGGCGACGGGCGGGGCGTCGGCAACGTGGTCCTGACTCCGGGAGGGGTGGCCGAGCTGCGCGAGCTGCGCGTCGTCGACGTCGGCTTCCTCTTCCTGACCGGAGGCTCGTCGGTCGTCGTGGACGGGCTGACCATGGAGGACAGCCACGTCACCGTGGCCCGGGCGGGGGAGCCCCTGGCCGTGGACCTGCGCGAGGTCGCCATCGTCGCCAGCCGACCGACCCCGCTCCAGCTCAGCGTCGTCTCGCTCGAGGGCGCCGTGGACATCGAGGGCGTCGAGAAGTCTGGCGGGGGCCAGGCCGCGGTCCGGGTCACGGCCGGCGCGGCCCGGGTCTCCGACGTGCACGGGCGTGAGGGCCTGCTGTCGGTGCTGGTGAGCCGGTCCACGAACGCGGTGCTGCAGGAGGCGGACGGCCTGACCGAGGTCGAGCTGCGCTCCGACGGCGACGCGTCGATCTGGGGGGTGCAGGCCCAGGAGCTGCGCGCGTTCGCCGAGGCGGACATCGCGATCGATCAGCTCACCGTGGACGATCTCTGGACCATCTCGCAGCAGGCGACCGAGGTCGACAACGCGACGCTGGGCCGGGACGCCAAGCTCGCGGGCGGATCGTCGGTACGCATCCGGCACGCGACCAGCTCTGGCTCGCTCCGGGTCGGGGCGGGTGCACTGGCCTTCGTCGATGAGTTCGAGGGCACGACCCTGGCCGCGATCGAGGCCTACCAGGTCGAGCTGCACGACATCACCATGGCGCGGCCGGGGACCCTGGGCGGCGACCTGTACGTCCGCGCCAGCAGCCGGTTCGTCGGCACGGACATCACGATCGACGCGGGCAACGACTACGGCCTGTACGTCTGGGGGAGCGGAGGACCGCTCACGGGCGGCGTGGAGAACCTCGAGATCACGTCGGCCGGGGACAAGGGGCTGTGGGTGCAGGCCTACGAGGCCAAGGGCTTCACGGTCGACGAGTCCGACATCGATGTGCCAGGAGGAACGCCGCTGATCCTGGAGGGGCCGGGTACGTGGGAGGTCGTCGGCGGCCTGCTCCAGGGGGCGGGTCCGATCCGCCTGGACGGCGTCGACTCGGTGCGCTTCGATGCCGTGGACCACAGCATCGGTGCGCCGGACTGCGCGGTCCTCATGGACGGCTGCCACGACGTGGCCAGCCCGGCGAGCGTCACCTGCGCGGACGGGCGCTGCGAGTAGGTCCCTGACGGCGTGAGATTTTCTGGCGGGTCCCCGCGACGCTTTGCGTCTTGGGGGGTGGCGGCCTCTGCCGCCGCTCCCAGCCCTCCTCGGAGTCGCCATGCCCAGTCTGTTGAAGAAGGCGAAGAAGTTCTACAAGAAGCACCTGCGCGGCGGGGGGCACGGCCAGCAGCAGGCGGTGCAGCAGCCCCAGCCGGCGGTCGACCTGGCGGACATGGCCGCCGACAGCGAGGCCAGCGAGGAGCTGTCCACCCTTCGGTCCTTCGAGACCCTCGACGCCGAGTCCGACAGCGAGCTCGACGAGGGGCTGTTCGACGACCTGGCCCCGTCGTCTGCCGAGGAGACCTGGGACACCGCGGCCCCGCAGGGTGGCGAGCGCGGGTCCTGGCTCGCGGGGGCCCGCGCCGCGGCACGGCCCAAGTACGACCAGCTGGCCTCGATCGGCGACCGCTACGTGGGCGAGCACGACGAGGCGGGCTGGCGCTACGCCGGCGGGGAGCGCCCCAACGCGTTCAGCAAGATCATGACCACGGCCTTCGACGACGCGGATCGCGACGCGCACCGGATCGAGGTCGACGACGAGGGCCGCCTGATGCAGGGCGGGGCGGCCCTGGACACGTCGGGGGGTCGGGGAGGACGCCACGACTCCGAGGCGGACTCCTACATCTTTGCGATGGGCGCCGACGGCGATCTGCAGGCGGCGGATCAGCTGGGCGAGCAGCGCCAGCGACGGGGGCGCACCATGGAGGCGATCCAGTGGAAGCAGGCGTTCGAGCAGGAACACGGGCGGGAGCCCACCGCGGAGGAGGTGGAGGCGGAGTGGGGCCGCGACGCGCTCGCCCTGCAGTGCATGCACCACTCGAGCTTCTTCGCCGGAGCGGACGTCGCGGGCGCCGGCGAGCTGAAGGTGGCGGACGGGCGGGTCAAGCACATCACGCCCAACAGCGGCCACTACCAGCCCGGCCTGGAGCAGACGACGAATGTCGCCAACGAGCTCGCCGGGCGGGGCGCGGACCTGACCAGCGCCATGGTCGACGTCTCGAGGCTCGACGCGCGGGGCAAGGCCCGGACCGACGCGCAGGGTCACCTGATCGGCGAGACGTTCCACTCTGGCGAGGTCCTGGCCGCCCAGGGCAACTACGGCGCCCTGATGGGCAAGAAGGACATGCTGGCAGAGCTGAAGCGGGTGTCGCCGGACCCGGGGGAGGACCTGGCGATGAGCGAGTTCGACGTCACCGAGGATCTGGAGCAGATGCACTTCGACCAGGGTGTCTCGTACGAAGAGTGCGAGCGGTACGCCCGGGATCACGGGTGGGAGCTGCTCTTCTTCGACGATCGCGAGTTCGCCCACGTCGAGCCGCTGGTCGGCGGGGCCAACATCGGTCGGTCCATCCTCGATCGGGTGGTCGGGGACCGGCCGTCGGTGACCCTGGAGCCGCGGGAGTTCGCGCCGACGGTCGGGCGGGTCGTGGAGTCGGCCCCGCAAGAGGAGCCGGCGTCCGGGTACAGCGCCTACAGCGGGTATACCGGGTACACGGGCTACACCGGGTAGGGCGGCTCGGCGCCTGGCCGTGAGCCTGC
>MDTC01248191.1_pt1 | contig 16803 bp, 24 predicted proteins | sample 811181 | NCBI WGS metagenome assembly MDTC01 (sample SAMN05326644, study PRJNA326480) | marine metagenome | isolation source: seawater | place: Pacific Ocean: North | collected 2011 | reverse complement strand
TGGTTTGATGATCCTGGGTTCCTTAGCACAGTGGAGACATGGTTGCCTAATGTCAACAGGCTTTACTTCACAGGGGGTGAGCCCACAATTATACAACGTGTGTATTGGATCCTCGAAAAATGTGTCGAGCTCGGAATAAATCAAAACATAGATTTAGTATTTAATAGTAATATGACAAACATACAACCAAGGTTTTTAGACTTAATAGCCAAGTTTAAAGATGTGTTGATGTGTTTAAGTGTTGATGGCTATGGAACAACAAACGAATATATAAGAAGTGGTAGCACTTGGAGTATAGTAGACAAACACATTAGAGACTATGCAAAGTCAGACGTAGTAGGTAATATACTGTTTAGTCCTGTAGTACAAATTTACAACATACTAGACATAACAAAACTATTGGACTATGCAGAAGAAATAACAAACGAGAGTGGTCGTAGAATAGATATCAGTTTCTTGTTAAACAATTATCCAAAGTGCTTGGATATAAGAAACTTGCCTAAAGGTATAAGAGTTGAAGCACAATTAACTTTACATGAGTGGTTGCAGAACAGCACATACTTTGATGACGATGAACGTAACAGACAAAGTGTGTTAGGATTAATAAATGCATTAGACGACAAAAATGTAAACGAAGATGCAGAACATCAAATGCAAGTGTTTAGGAAGTATACAGAATTGTTAGACAATAAACGAAATCAAAGTATCGAAAAACAACTACCTAAATTATGGAGTAGACTCAAGTGGACATAACAAATAAAAAATATTTGTATGCAGTTGGTTGTAGCCATATGGCAGGTAGTGAAGTGATAGAGTTTGGCAATACTGCAAGGACACATGAATCTATTAAGTATGCTTGGCCCGGACTACTAGCAGAACATTATGGATTGCATTATATAAATGATTCAGAACCAGGCGGTAGTAATGACTATATGGTTAGGAGTGTTATGCATTTTGTGAACAAATGGCTATCACAAGATAGAGATCCTAGTGAACTATTAGTAGTTATAGGTTGGACAACAGACGAACGCATAGAGTTTACACATGAGAACAATGGTATAATGGAACATTTCCATTGGGCTAATGGTTGTGATTGGAGACCATTTTATAAAGATGGTAAAGGTCCTAAATTTGAAAATTGGTTTAAAGCATTGCAATTATATCATACCGACTTTGACTTTGGTAGAATTAAACGTGTAATAAATATTACTTTAATAGATGCTTTTTTAAAAAGTAACAATATAGACTACATTCAAGTTAATAATTGTGCTAAGATGGATAAAGGACAATGGGAGTTTTTAAATATAGAGCACATGGTTAAAACATTTCCGTTTGATACATTTATAGAACCATATGATAGTTTCGTTGACCAATATAAAGAAACACACAAAGAACATTTTTCAGATTGGTTACATGCAGATAAACATGTGCATAATTTATATTTTAAAAAACTTAAACAGAGGTTAGATAATGACTAATAAAGATAAAGAAGACTTTAACGGCTTAGGTCCTGTCGATAAAGTTATTGATATGGGAGACTTACAAGGTAATCCTATACCAGAAGAAAAAGACACAGAACAGAAGGACGTGGATTTAGATGATGTTGAACTTTCCGAAGAAGAGGAAGAATTGTTAAAAAAGAAATTAGAACAGATTCGTAAAAACGATCCATTTATATATAGATGAGAATATTAGGAATTAGTTGTATGTTTCATGACGCGAGTACATGCGTTATAGAAGATGGTGAAATTTTATTTGCCGGACATGCAGAAAGATACAGTAGAGTAAAAAACGATGCATACTTAAATCAACGTTTGATGAAAGATACATTAAAACATGGTTTACCAGATATAATCGTTTTACACGAAAGTACAAGATTAAAAAACAGAAGAAGATTAAAACAATTTACTTGGAGCAGTATTAAGGCGGCTATTACGGAAATAACTGCTGAAGAATGGATTGCAAAGTTTTATCCACAGTTAAAAGGCATACCAGTAGTTAATTGTTTACATCACGAAAGCCATGCGGCGGCAGGCATACTTACTTCACCAGAACATTTTGATGATGCGGCTATAATGACAATAGATGCTATAGGTGAATTCCAAACATCAACAATTTATAGATGGGAGACACATCGTAGTGGTGATACTAGAATGCAACTGCTACATGACACAAATTTTCCAAACAGTTTAGGTTTATTTTATAGTGCTATTACAAGTGCTGTTGGTTTGAAACCTATGGAAGATGAATATATCTTAATGGGTATGGCGGCATATGGTAAGCCATTATATGTAAATAAAATTAACAAAGAATTATTTAAACACCCAAATGCAACAGACAACTTGCGTGAATGTTTACATACTGTGAATATGAGTAAAGGTTTACCTAAAAACTTTATGAGTGCAGAAGCATTAGCAGACGAGCAAACACAATTTGATTTAGCCGCAAGTGCTCAACAAGTATGTGAAGAAAGAATATTGGCTTATGCCAAGTTAGCAAAAGAATACACACAAAGCAATAACTTAGTATTCATGGGAGGGTGTGCATTAAATTGTGTAGCAAACAGTAGACTATATGAACTGTTTAATAATATACACATTATGCCTAATCCAGGAGATGCCGGTAGTGCCTTAGGTGCCGCGGCATTGTATTGGCATAAACATACTAGCAAAAGAGTAAATTGGAATGGTCCATATACTGGATATAATATTTCAGGTGAATGGCCAAAAGAAAAATTTTTACAAAGTATGCGTAAAGGACAAATATTTGGTGTAGCAAATGGTAAAGCAGAATATGGTCCTAGGGCTCTTGGTAACAGAAGTTTATTTGCTGATCCTAGAGGCGAAGAAATAAAAGATAAAGTAAATGAAATAAAACGTAGGCAAAAGTTTAGACCTTTTGCTCCTATAGTATTAGAAGAACACGCCAGTGATTGGTTTGAAATGCCTGGTGGTGTTATAGATAGTCCTTACATGCAATTTGTTGCAAAATGTAAGAGACCAGAAATTATACCTGCGGTAGTACATGGGGATGGTACAAGCAGAGTGCAAACGGTTAACAGAAAAAATCATCCGGATTTATATCATGCTATGAGACAGTGGCATGCTGAGTCAGGGTGTCCAGTTGTTCTAAATACAAGTTTAAATATCAAAGGACAACCAATTGTTAATACTGAAAAAGAAGCAGAAGAGTTTGCAACTCATTATAAGGTGCCAGTTCATGTCAGAGACGACTAATCCAGATTTAGAATTAATAAACAAAAAATGTAAAGAGCCTTGGCTTTTCGATGACAGTCTTACTGATGCAGAAAGAATGTATTGGAAGTTAAAAGGTGTTTGCCATGTGTGTAAATATCCTGTGGCTTATCACAAAGACGACTGTCCGTTTAGTGATGTGCAATTACACTTTGCACAAATAGACAAAGAATTATATGCTGTTACAGATATAGGATTTGTAAACAGTGAAAAGTTGAAACAACTGCTTAACAAGAAATAACATGTACGATATTTTTTACATCGGCGATAACAACACACTAAAAGAAAGATTACCTTTTGCTAATCAAGTAAACAATATTGATGAAATAAAATCTAATACAAAATTGTACTGGTTAGTAGACAGTAATACTAAAATTACCGATTGGGAATTATTTGATTTCAAACCAGATGTGCATACAGAAAAATATGTACATGTGTGGAAATGGAATCAAGAAAATTATGGCGGAGTTAGTCTTCTGCCAAAAGGGGGAAGTGAGGAAACTGTATGGCATAACAAAGTTGTTTGTAAGAAACACTTTGACATATTGTTTGAGAATACACCAGGGAACTATTTTAAACAGAACCCATACAGTACTCACGTATGGTGTGTAGATAAAGACTACATACTCAATGATGATATAGATTGGGCACCAGGGAACTTTGAACCAGACTATATCCACAGTTTCCATTTGCGTGGACAACTTGAACACAAGTATCCAGAACTTGAAGGGGGAGTTAAGTTATACCCACGCGAATGGTCATCTGCAGAAACAAAGTATCACAAATTCTTAGATGCAAATATCACATACCCAATACTGTATGTAAACGATGTTGATGATTATGCTCAACGTGATATATTAGAAGATGATTATGTTTGGCTAATAGATAAAGAACATTCTATAAATGTTAAAACAGTTGATTGGGTTCCTAATGCATTTGAATACAACTATGTACATGTATTTAAAATGCCTTACCAATTAAAAGAAAAGTATCCTATGGCAATGGGAGGTATAAGACTTGTTCCTAAAGATTGGAAACAAGCAGAAATAAAAATACATCCTGCATGTCCTGTAGAAGATGAAGCATATGATGTGTTTTATGTAGACAGCGATGACTTCAATTCAGAAACATTCAGCGAGTATGCTCAACGTAGTAAAACTGATTGGTTCTGGATTGTAGATAGAGAACACACATTTAATGGTAAGTTATTGTATGTACCAGCAAAGCACGAACTAGAATATATACATGTGTTTAAAGTGCCGGGACACTTAGAAGAACGTTACCCATTAGATTGTTTAGATCCGTGGGACAACAGATGCGGTGGCATTAAATTAATGAACAAGGAATTTGATGTTACACGTTACAAGTATCAAGAAGATGTTTGTCCTGTACGTTATGATATATTTTATGCAGATGACATAAACGATTATGAAACGCCTGCAAGAAAAAGTAGAACTAAAATGTTTTGGCTAGTGGATAGCGAACATCAAATCAATGAGGAGTTTAGATATGTACCACAACAATATGACCAACAATACATACAGGTATTCAAGTTTCCAAATGACTTGGAACACAAATACCCAAGAGCAATTACAAATATCAGCGACAACAGAGCAGGAGGTATCAAACTTGTTCCAGTTAATGGGAGTGGCGATGCCAAGTTCGTTGACCAAAACCCAGTCGGAGGAAAAGTTTATCCCATCGTCTTTACTGATGCATCAGATGTATCGCCTACGGAAGATTCTTGGATAGTACCTACAGCATTTAAAGGTATAGTAGATGTAGTACCATGGCAACCTAGTGTGTTTGAAAAGAATACATGTCATGTGTTTGCAAATGGTTCTTTAAAATGGATGCCAGCACAATGGGACGGAGAAATAAAAAATCATGACTTTAGTCCTGTTATATTAAACATAGAGTTTGAAACATTTTCAAGTTATGAGGAAGGCAAAGACAAAAGTTTATTTAATTGGTTCTGGGTAGTTGATCCAAATGTAGAAGTATTAGATACATTTGATTTTAGTTTCCAACCTAATGTGTTTGATGAAGGTAAAGCACATGTATGGCAAAAACTTAATCCTATAACAAACAAGCAATATGATTACGGTGGTGTTGAATTACGTCATAAGAATGAAAAGAAAGGCAGACCTAAATACATGCGAGAACCTGCTTGTACGCAACGACCTTATCCAGTCTATACATTGACACCTCAGGATATAAAACGTGGCTTAGACGACGTCTACGAACGTCTAGCAAACCAAACTGACGTGGGAATGATGTGGATAGTTGACAGTTTAGTACAGTTAGACGAAGACTTCAACTTTAGTTATTACCCTACTCAATATGATAAGGACGTAGTTCACATATGGAAACACGATGGAACAAGCAGAGTTACAGGTGTAAAACTAGTGCCTACAAGCATAAAATTTGAAAGTCATGACACTATATTACAAAATGCATTCGATAAATTAAAAGAAATACCCACTATTGCAAGTAAAGATATGGTATGGCCCGTTGAACAATTAGCAGAAACCACAGTAAAAGGTGTAAAAGATGTGTTAGATTCGCACAAAGATGTGCGATATGTATATACAGTAGACCCAGATATTGATGTAGATACTGTGGAACAAGTAACACCACATGAAGAATTCTTGGATAATGTACACGTTTGGCAACGTACAAACAGCGAAGGACTGGTGATTGGGCATGGTGGATTGAGACTTTGGCCTACTGATTATGACATAGACTCACTTACAGATGAGCAAGTTGCTACATGTAGCATACCAGAACAGTTGATATTAAGTGCTGTTGGCGGTACACAAAAGGAATATCCTATACATTATTTGTCAGAAGATGGCGATATATTACAACAATTAGCAGACATAGACAGTAGTTGTGAGTCCAATATGTACTGGATAGTTGATCCTTTGGTTACATTTACACCAGATTGGCAGTGGGATTTTATTCCAACTAAGTGGGAAGAACAAGTTGTACATGTATTTCAAGACACGAATGAAGACTTTAGAAGTGTTAGATTAGTACCTAAAGGAACATTTGACAAGCAACAATACACAATTAAACAAATAGTAAACAACAGTTTTAAAGATTTAAAACAAGTGTATAGACAAATAACAACTCCTACAGCATGGCCCATATACTACTTTGGGCAAGGAGAACATGGCAGTATGGGATTGAAGTTTCAATTAGAGCAGTTTGGTTGTCATGCAGAAGGCAAACATCTCAAACGTTTCTTCACAGTTGACGAACATACTGTAGTAGACAAAGACTTTAAATTTACACATACACCAAATTTAGACAGCATTAACAAAACACATGTGTGGCAAAGAACAAATCAAAGAACAGGGTTGGTACATAGTTATGGGGGAATTAGACTGTGGCCCAACCCGCCTGAAACTGCAATGGGCGACTTAACATCAGATAAAATACGTTTTAATAAAATGAAAGCAAACAGTTTACAGTATGTTAGAAGTAATGCTAGTAGTATACAACCATATGAAATATTCATGTTGAGTTACAAAGAAGATGAATCAATTGTACAGCAACACATAGATGCTATCAGTATAAAAGGATTTGAAGTAAAACATGTGCGAGGTGTTGAAGGTATCTTTGAAGCACACAAGGCATGTGCAGAACAATGTGCAAGTGGAATGTTTTGGGTAGTTGATGCAGATGCAGATGTCAAAGAAGACTTTAACTTTGACTATATACCAGATGTGTATGACCAAGATGTTGTGCATGTGTGGGCAAGTGAGAATCCTGTTACAGGTGACCAATATGGTTACGGAGGTGTTAAACTGTTTAACACGCAACAGGTTAGGGAAGCGACTAGTTGGGGATTGGACTTTACCACAGGGTTGAGTACACGTTTTAAAGCAATGCCACAGATAAGTTGTGTGACTAGATTTAACACAGACGCATACAGCACATGGCGTAGTGCATTCAGAGAAAGTGTTAAACTCACAATTAACAACAATGCAGAAAGTTCAAGTAGACTGGACAGTTGGCTTAATCCATTAGCAGATTGTGATTACTGTGATGATGCCAAACATGGAGCAGAACAAGGTAAAGCATTCGCTTTGAAAAATAAACACGCACCAGAAGAGTTAAATAAAATTAATGATTATGAATGGTTGGAGGACACATGGAAACAATCAAGTTAGACAAGTGGGCAGATGTTAGTAGATACATAGACAGAGGTTTTTGGCAACCTGCTCCCACATACTTTGAACACATTGTTCAACGCAACACATACTATCCACCACATGCTTTCAGTAAAGGTCAGTTAGCATCAAAGAGTTGGTTACTCAAAGAGTTGGATCAAGTTGTAATTGATCCACCAGGCATAGTTGACCAACCCACACCCACAGTTGCTATATTGGGTTGTTGGATAGGCACCATGGTGTGGAGTTTGCATGAACATTTTGATATAGAACGTATATACGGCATAGACAAAGATCCAGTAAGCATAGAAAAGAGTGAAACATTAAATCAACAGTTTGTGCAGGACAACTGGAAATACAAAGGCGTTGTTGCAGATGTAGACATGTTGGATTGTGGTGAAATGCAATTTGAAACAGGTGGCGAGTTGATTGATGTCAAACCCAATTGGGTTATTAACACCAGCAGTGAACACATGAGTACATTGTGGTTTGACAGCATAGAGTCTGACCAATTGGTCATAATGCAAACCAACAACAGCGAAGAGTTTGAAGGACACATCAATCCTTGTAGCAGTATACTGCAAATGCAAGAGATGTATCCCTTGAGTGAAACATTGTATGTGGGCGAACTTATTACTCCAGCATACAGCAGATACATGCAGATAGGACACAAATGAAGAACATAATTGTGGTGTGTAAACGTGGTTTCAAACGTACTAGAATGTATACTGTGGAACATGTAAACATCATGAAGAACATGTTGGATAGACACGGCACTGAATATGACAATTTTGTGTGTATCACAGACCAAAAAGACACAATGCCCAGTGACATAGAAGTATTTGAAATACCAGATATACCACAACACAAAGGTTGGTGGGCTAAAATAGAAACATTTAATCCTAAATTACCAGTAACAGGAGACAATTTATACATTGATTTAGACTGTGTGGTAGTGGATAACCTGGATTGCTTGTGGGAATATCAGCCAGGAGGACCTTGTAAAATAATTAATTGCAGTAAATATTATGCAGATACTGTGGGTTGGCAGTACAACAGTAGTGTGTACAGATATAAAATTTCGGATTTTGAATTTATTTGGTGGGATTACAGAACCAAATGGGAACATATTCAACGAAATTATTTCTTTGGAGATGAGAAATACACATCAGATATGGACAAAAAAAGCAAAATGTATCCTGAAGAATGGATATATAATTATGAACATGTAATATTACAAGGCGGTAGACATCATATGACCAGCATTAAAGCCGAAATTACTGATAGTGTGTTACCTGAAAACAGCAAAATTGTGTGGTTTGGTGGCGGACACAAGCCTTGGAGATGCAAGGATAACACCATAAAGGAGCATTATCAATGACACCAATTATGTTAGGCAAACGATTGGTCAAGCATCTACATGATGTTGTCACAGAACAAGACTGGGTAGATGAGCCTTTACCACCCAATCACATGAACATACACCGTTCAGAACACCCAGTACCCAGTAAATTAGTGTTTGCTTTTGGACCGAAGGTCATAAAAGACTTACGACTACGCACTGGATTCACTGTGAGCATAGAGCAAATCAGCGGTGGAGGGGAGAGTCACAAACACAGTTGGAATGCATTTCCAAAAAAACGTGCTTGTTTGTTGATATATCTAGGAGACAATCCCACAGAACTGGGCTACACAGATCCCAGAAACAATGAATATCATACTGTGATGCTACACAAAGGCGATACTTTTATACTGAGCACACATCACAATTTCCATTACAACAACGTACACAGCGATACTGGGGCAATCTTTTTGACTGTTAATGCTGATATGAGTTGGAGTGATACTGTGAGACACTGGCAACACACCTGGTAGACTACCATTTATCCAAGTTTACACCTCTGGTATTGAATGTGCCTAAGGCTCTGCTGTTTCTATAATCAAATGGAACACTCACACTGAACGGATCTGATATGCCTGTGCCTACCCATTCTGCAGTATTGTATACAGTTGATGGATTCACATGGTCTAAATACTTGTCCACAAACATGTCGTTTGCTTCACACCATGCTTCTATTTCTTCATATGTGCCATACACCAAATGAGCATAAGGTGTGTGGTCTGAATGTAATACTCTGGCTATTTCTTGATGACTGATACAGTTACTGGTGTTTTCTATTATGGTTTCGTATCTGTTTGACTTGGGGTTGTACTGACTTTTGCTCATGCGTAAAATTTAAAAAATGTGCGATGCGACTGTGTAAACTGGCGTAACGACCTATAAGCACGGCGCAACGTTTGACTAAAGGTAATGCGTAGCCAATCACTTTTCAGACAACCTGCTACACATTACACTAACCAAGGTGTTGTTACTTCTTACTGTCACCGATACCCAATATGTGGATAACAATGATGGCAACTATTAACCCTACCAATCCTTGACTGCCTAAACTGGCAACGATTGAAGAGATGTTACCAATAACATCACCAATGAATATAGTTGAACCAAACAGGATGTTTGACACTATACCCAATCCTAATAAACCTACTAATATTCCAGTTAGACTAGATATTACTAGATTTACATTTTCTACTACTGCTTTCATACAATTACCTCCTATGAATTTAGTAATGAACTGTATATTATATATGAAACATACACAGTTGTCAACCTTTATATACTGTATTGATGTGTATAAGCATACAGTATTGAACGCAATCCTTAAAGGTTCACAGTAGTATTTAAAAGAATCGACTGTGAAGTTATAACAGTTGTTGACTTTAATACCGTTATACGGCCCGTATGATGCTGTTACAAGGTAATTAACTAGTAGAGGAGATGTTTATGTATGTGTGTATATGTAATGCAATAACTGATAAAATGCTTAAGGAAGATGCACGTTATATTACCAAGTGTGGTACTAACTGTGGTAAGTGTATTCCTTATATACAGAAGAACTTAATACCCGGTACTGATGATGCTATATACAGTGAAACTGAACTGTTGACAGCATATGAACAGAGTAAACTGGGCGGTATGGCATAATACTGTACAATAGGGCCTATATAGCACCCTAAAAATCCTGTGTGTAAAAATTTTTTCAAATAGGGGATATATGAACCCAGGGTATATATACTGTAAAAAAATTGTGTTTCAACCGACGCCCTTTTTCAAAATTCGTCAACCCATCAGCACTATGCCGGTGCCCCCACCGAATTCTGAAAATTTAAATTATTTTTGATTATTCTTTTTTTGCCAGAACTGTGTGTATATAGTATACCCTCTAGTAGCCTGCCTTAGTTAGTAGTGTACCCACCAATACCATAGCACCCAGCATTAAGAACAATGCACTACTAATGCTCAGCTCAGTGAATACCACTAACAGTATGAACAATCCCACAAGGAAACTGGCACCTCCACCAAACAACATCTCCCCAGCATAGTCTCTAGCCAGTCCTAATATAAGTATACTGAACCAAATCGTTACTGCTGTGATGATGAATGTGAACATATTACTCCCGTTTCCTTACTGTATACATAGGATTATACCGGAAATACTGGCAGAAGTCAACCTTTTTCGGTAGTTATTTGCCGGAATTTGTGGCAGAAACCTATGCGGCAGAGTCCAGTTCTGCCTTTAATTGTGGGTCGTTTTGGTCAAACCAACCGTTAGCCACCTTGTATTGACACTGGTAGTCACTTCTTTCTGACTGGCTCAACGGTATCCACTGCTCACTTTTAGCCAGAATCTCCTGCCTCATGTAGCCAAATTCGCCGTTAGTGGTGAACTTCAAGCAGGTCCAACGGTCACCTCTCCACTGAAACTCAATTGGAGTCTCCCATTCCTCACCTTCTGGGGCATTATCATCAACAATTTCCCATTCCAGAATGTATTCCATTGAACCTTCATGTGCATACTCAATAAGATCCGTCAACGTGGGAATACCATGTTCAGCAATTTTATTGATATGCTGTGTACTCAAGTCACGAACCACATAGGTATTACCGCCCTTGAACTTCCAATACTGCGGACATTCGCCTACACCATCCCAATCATGAGCACCGTAGTTCTCTTTATACTGTGTGTGAATAACTAATTTGCTCATAACTCCTACCTTATTTGCTAAACTATGTACATAGTATACCGGATTTCGTGGCACATGTCAACCTTTTTTGCCAGAATTTTCGGTACTTTTTTCACGCAGATGTACGGTAGTTTATGATGCTAACACGGTTTTGACACATCAAGAGTGGTAAAAACCGTTATATGACGTCTATGTGCGTCATATAGGCCCTTACAGGGCATGTAGAAGTGGCAATTGTGGTATACAGTAGAAAACCTTTTTTCTTGACTTCCGAACCGCTGACAGGCATTATTATATCATGCTCATAACACACCACTAGCACACATTTTCTACCGAAAATTACACACTATTACACACTTCTGCACACACCGTAGCACTATATAGAACACATATACAGTTCATTTGCACTATATAGACATATCAGTATTACGTTACACACTCACGTACACACTATAGAATTCGTATGCATGTATGTACGTTATTGTGTTTACAGTATTAATTAACAAGAAATTAACACGAGCTAACGAGTCGTTAGCGAAGTGTTTATGCGTAAGCATATTAATTATTGATTAATTATTGCTATTAAATATATAATTATTAATTAATTCGGCTAACACTATACACTAGAGTAGGAATTCAATCATCACAGTCGTCCCTTAAACCTTTAATATCACCTTTAAACCATCCGTCTATCAGTAGATATATCATTAAATTAGTTATTACCAATGTGATGAACAATCCCCATCCTGCTACCATATCCATTACTGTCTCCTGTTGATATGCAATGATAATTGCAGTTTAACACGTTGGTGTGAGCACCTATTGTGTTATTTTTCGCAATTTCTAAGTTTTACGCCGTTTCTTAGGCGTTCGCGCCGTCTTAATGCTCTCCACCCTGTTGCCAGTTATCCACACATAGTTGTGATTACCTAACAGTTTAACTGGATCATCAGTGGTGTCCAGACTCTTACTCCAGTTCAACACTACACTATTTGGTATATTGTGCAAGTTGGTTAACTGTTTGCTATAGCCTTCTATACACTTGTTGAGATGACATCCTGCTAGATACACATGTTCATAATCAGTTAATTGATGTATGTTTATTGTGGGATAATGATTCAGATGTTCACTTATAGGGTGGGCTGTTTCATTTGTGTATATGTCGAACTGTTCTGTGTCCAACAACAACAATTCGCTTTTGATTAATTCATAAAACAATTGATGTTGAACATCCAGCCACGGTAAATGTTGTGCTCTTGGGTGTCCAATAACACTTTGTGGGTTTTGCCAACAATCTATTAATACTACTGCTTTCATCATTGCCTTTTGAAGTAGAAATCACCATTAGGTTCTGCTACAACTTCAAATACATCTCCTTCACTGACACCAAATTGTTCCATTGTCATGCCCTGTGCATCTCTGCTGTCAAACTTGAAATCACCTGTTTCATTGCGATATATTTTGTATTCCGCAAACATCATTGCTCTGTGTTTCTGCGGATTCTTTAACTGTTTGAACATCTTTTCTATGTCTTCCATACTGTTTGGGGCACAGTTGTTGCAATAATACTGTATGCAACACAATCACATGAATTCTACACGTTTATGAGTCATACAAGCCGGTATGCTGATTGTGTTGCACCTAATTAGGGGCAAAATTTGACGGTTAGGGGCAGATACCGTCAATTTTTCGTCTTCTTGGGTTTTTTACCGAATATCTTTTCCCAATTGTCAGCATACTTTTGTTGGTTTGATTGCTTTCTTGCTGAGCCTTTTCCTCCATGCCATTTGCCGTGACTTTTTTCTATTTGTTTGTCAGTCATTGAGTTCTACTCCCACAACATAAGGTGTGTTCATCAATGTTTCTGTTAATTGTTTATAACTAATTGTGCATCTACCCACAGGTGCTCTGCCCAAGTTGTATTTGGGTAAATGATAATCATAGCCATACAGTTCTGCATTGTTCAGTTTACACCAATCCCAATACTGCTGTCGTTGTGCATCAGGATCTATAACACCAAAATTCAGTTTGTCCACAGCAAAACACACACTACCACTGATAACACTTTGTTGTTTTACTTCATTATTTTTAATTAATTCAACATCATCAGTGGCAAAAGCATGTCCTAAGTCTTTGCCCACTGTGAAAAAGTCTGAATATAAATCACCATTTTGTATGTTATTTTCAAAACATCTGTACATGTCATCAGTAATTTCGGGGTATTTTGCTCTCACATGGTCTGATGTGTGTCTAATCACATAAAAACTTTCGCCGAAATTACTGTTTGGTGCTTTTTCCAAACTGTGAACCAGTTTGTTCAATCGTTCCAAACTTGCCAAAAACTCTGGCGTAGCAGTTTTTTGCACTTCAGCATCTTCTAATGCAGTTTCAAAAGCATAATGAATACTGTTCAGTCTATTGATCCTAACTCGCTCATCAAGGTCAACATTGATGTAACTATCACTGTCAAAGTCAATAAATCCCATTGATTTGCAATAATCAATCTCTCTGTTGATACTGTGAGCATCGCGAGTCCAACTGTCCCAACTAATATGTTTGCCATATCTATTCCAATCTATAAAGTTTCGGGGTGAATGTTCACTTTCAGCAGTATTATTCAATATCAAGTTGGTGCTGTATAAAAATGCATCAACAACAGGACTGTCTAACAGTTCCCAACTAATACTTTGTTCACCACAAGGATATTCTGTGAGCCTGTGAGTACCGCTGTCGTCTATTTCTCCGTGTGGCTTGCTGTGAAAGTGTATGGTGTAATGCATGAATAATATTTATTGCCTATTATCCATTGCATCCATTTTTTCCAGTTCTAATTCAACTGTTCCTGGTTTTTCTGGGTTTTCTTTTCCCATTCTGTACAATGTGTCAAACATCAGTGCCGCACCCAGCCTTACGCCTTCTTTGTGTCCAATAAAGTAACTGGTGGCACCACAGCCAATAACACATAATCCAAAAATAATCAACTCAGTCGTCATAAGTTATCTCCTTGTTGTAACTCTCCAGCCTTGCTGGTATAACCACATTATAATTACAATCCTCACAACATCTCTGCTCTTTGACAGGATAAGCATTGTGAGTCCATTCAGGTCTAACTGGATTACCACATATACTGCAATCTACCAGTTCACCTTTCAGTTTCATTATGGCAACTTCTGCCTGTTTTTCTGTAAACGTACTAGACATTTGCGTCCTCATGTAAATGATGAATACTCATAAATTCTAATCTTTGTATCTGTTCTACAGCATTTTGCAGTTCAGGATCATTTAACATTCTCAGCACATCATTTGTTATAGGTGTTTCGTAACACAATTCTCCATCGTGAAATACTGCAAGTTCATAGTGACCTTTGACCATACTTTGATTTTTCCAATCCTTTTCGAAATCACCAGTGTTAGGAACATGATATTCAGGAATAATACTTGCACCATATCCATTCTTAAATGTTAGGATAATTTGCTGACTGCCAGCCACTTCTTTTCGATGTGGCTTTATTTCAATTACTGGCTTTTCACCATTAATGTTCTCAAATCTCTTCATTCTCTTCTTCCCATTGCATCATTTCTTCTCTGATACCAAAAACTTCATCACATGCCTGTAACAAACTGTTATTTTCCCATTCGTCTGATTTCGTATCAGGTACTTCAAACATTTCTCCATCAACTCCAGTAAATGCATTACCTGGTTCGTAATAAAAATGTTCGATTGTTACATCTTCATTTTGTGATAGGTATGTGTCAAATGCTTCTATAGGCGGTGACCATGCACTCATAAATGACACTTCAATTACACCATCTTCAACAGTATGTTCCATATATGGTTCGCAGATATCCCATTTGGTACCCCAATGTTCCGTTGCACTTGTACCATAACCACCGTCTTTTTTTAAAGGCACCATGTATTCTAATAGCCTTTCTTCTTCTATTGCTTTAGCCATGTTGTATATTTTATCAACAGGCCCATCAATTCTAACTCTATTCTCACACCAATTGGGCATTAAAACAACCTCCCAACTAGAAAGCCTGCCCAAAAGATAAAAATATCAAATACAAAATGCATGATAAATGAAAGAGCAAAAATCTCTTTCCAATGCACTTTACAAATTTGTAACCACTCTGCTAATCTTTTCATCATGCTAATTTAGTGTTGCAATCATTGAATACTTCATGTGCTTCTATACCAGGTACATCAAATTCATACCTTTCAACAGATTCACATTTAATATCCTGTTGCGGTTCTTTCATTGGATCTTCCATTGGGACAGGAATAATTTCAACATCAGTATTTTGTGCTTGGCAACCTGTTATATTTGCCATAGTGATAGTCATCACAAACATCATTGTCATTATTATTACTGCACCATTCTGTAATTCTTTCATTTTATCCTCGTTATATACCAACCGTAGGCAATGCCTAACATAAAACCAAATACGAGAAAAACTTGTAGCATTGCCGTTGACATTACAATTTCTCTCCTAACTCAAAACCTCTAAAAGTCTTGAACCTTGGGAACCTAAGACTCCATACATCATCAGCATCTTGACTTTGAGTAGCCGCATCGGCCCTTATCTCTACCAATTGTCCAATTACTTTGTCTTGGTTAGCCCAAATCTGCTCTCTGTTTTCATCAGTGAGACCAGAACCTACGTTTAGGGAGAAGAACTTACCATCATCTTCTCCTTCTACAACTAGGGCGCCTAGCAAGCCTTCATTCTTTCCTGTACCTTCTTCTAGGTCTACTACCTTTAAGGTAACTTCAATGAAAGGCTTAATTTTAAGCCAGGCGTGACTACGTTTACATTTGTAGCCTTCATTAATAGGTTTAATCATTAGACCCTCATATCCTTCGTCTAATGCAGTTTTATTCAGTTTATTAAACTCTGCCTGCCCTTCAGCAGTATCAAAGTTTACAAGGGTAACATCAACCAGTTTGATGTTGTCATCAAACAGTGGTCTGATTGTAGTTAGCCTTGTTCTTCGTTCTCTGGCATCTAAGTCTGTGCCACCAGCATTGAATTCTTTCAGTGTAACCATGTCAAACAATGCCAAGTAGGCATCTTGTGTTTGAGCACCTTCTTTTCTATGAACCTGCTTCATCAAACTTTGGAAGTCATCGCTCATTACCTCACCATCAAATACAAGTCCTTCAAACTCAGGCTTGCTTAAAGATTCTTCAATGTGAGGAAAGTTTTCTAACAGTTTGCCGTTACGTGAATGTAATGTTGCACTACCATTTTGTACGATAGCAATGACACGAACACCATCA
>MDTC01005845.1_pt1 | contig 16804 bp, 16 predicted proteins | sample 811181 | NCBI WGS metagenome assembly MDTC01 (sample SAMN05326644, study PRJNA326480) | marine metagenome | isolation source: seawater | place: Pacific Ocean: North | collected 2011 | reverse complement strand
ATTGACAATGCAGATATAATGGTTGTAGGACATGCTTATTTTCCTGAATGGGGATTACCGGATAGTGCTCAAGAACCTATGCAAGACTTCAGTGCGTTTGACAGCACAAGCGAATTGATTGTGTTAGGTCCTGTTTACAATCAAAAGAAAATTACAGTAGATACAGGTGCAATCAATTTGGTTGAAGATTTTGTTAAACGCAATCGCAATCAAATCGATAAGTTTCTTGATAGCGTAGCAGGACTAAGTGATCTCAAAAATATCATATACACATATGTAAATCAAACAGCAAAAGCAAAACGTTTAGACAATTTAGGCGCACAGGATTTTATGACTTGGTTAGAAACAAGTAGAGTCAGTAAGCCAAAGCAAGCAAAAATTGTTGAATTAGATCAGCAAACAAATGGAGCCTTAGAAAGTATTTTTACATTGGTAAAAATGATACAACAAATGAAAGATAAAGTTATTGATCAAATTGAAGGCGAACAAGGCGACATTTGGGACACAAATGGTGAAGGCCGAGTACGTTATGCTGGTATGGATAAACAATTTGGCAACGTAAAACTTGTACCAAGAAAAAGGTGGACACCGTCATGAAACTAAGAGAATTATTTGAAGCACCAGGTGAAACAGTAGGACTTATATTTGGAAGATTCAATCCTCCACATAAAGGACACAAAGCAGCGTGGGAAATGGCTGCTAAAGAAACATATTGGTATGTTGGTACTAATGAAAGCACTATTGGTCCAAAAGATCCGTTACCTGCACAAGTAAAAGTAATTGCTATGGAAACTATTATGCCAGAAGTAAAAGATCATATTGTTTTTAGTCAAAGCTGGTTAACATTAGCAAGCGAACTATATGCTAAACATCCAGACGCAACATTGGTATTATTCACTGACGAGGCATGGGTAGGTAAAACAATAGCACAGTATAACGGCAAAGAAGGTCCACACGGAACTTATGCTTTCAAAAATATAGAAACTAAAGCAACACCAAGATTAAGCAGTGCAACAGCATTACGTAAAGCTGTTTTAGATGACAATCCTCAAGAGTTTGAAGATGCAGCTGGTGTACCTGCAGATACAAAGATCAATCTGCCAGGTTCTGATATGCCATTCTTTGATTTGATTGCCAAGTACTTAGAACCGCATAGAGAAAAATTACTTGCAAAAAAGTAATTTATAAGTTATAATCATAAAATGAAAGAACATTATTTTCTTCTGGACAATGTAGAAAATTGGCCGTTTGGCGGATTACATGTAAAGCGTGGAGGTGTAGAAACACATTCTATACCTGTTGATCATTTCCTTACACACTTTGGTGAATTCAGTTACACAAACTTTTACAATACATTGAAAAGCGACTTGTTGGATAAAAAAGCGTACAAGTTTATTATAAACTTTATACACATGCCACAAAATGTTGAATTCAAAATTAGTAAAGAAGCAAGGGCGTTTTTACAAACAGATCCGAGATATTTTTTAATTTTAATGAGTCCATTAGAATATCAAATCTCTCCAGAAGAACTAAGCAAATACTGTTCAAAAAACAAAATACCATTAGAAAAAATAGTTGTAATATGCAGTACTACGTCAGCACACAAGCAAACTATAAATGGTATAAAGTATATTGCTATAAACTATTGGGAAAGTATAACACGTCATCATCATCAAGTGTTACCAGATACATATGTTTGTGATATAAATCAACGAGAAAGCCAAATAAGAACGGCTACTAAAAAGTTTTTATGTTTGAATAGAAATGTAAAACCACACAGGATTTGGTTTATGTATGCATTGATAAAGTCAGGTATGTTTGAACAAGGACATGTAAGTTATCATTTACCCAAGATTAATAAAACAGATTATGATATGTTGTGTGCAGGACATTGGGTGCTTAAACGTATACCAGAGGAGTTACATAGAGATTTTCAAAAAACCAACGTAACACAAATGTATCCGCGTATGCTTGATAAGATAAGCCACGACTTGATTATACAATATCATAAAGGACCAGTGAGATTTTACGAAGATAGTTTGCTAAGTTTTGTTACAGAAAGTGAAAGCTCAAAAAACTTTTTAACTGAAAAAACTTACAAAGCTATTGCGAACATGCATCCATTTTTTATTATTGGTAATCCTGATCAACATGCAACTTTGAGAGCAAGAGGTTATGAAACTTTTGAATCATTGTTTGGCTCAAGTTGTGTTATGGATTATAAACAAGCAATGGAAATGTTGGCGCATGTTAATGCAATGGACATAGATGTATTAAAACGAACTTTACTTAACAATTATTTAGATAAATTAATACATAACTACAAAAACTTTTTTAGTAGACGTGTTAGCTGGCAAACGATAGTGCAAGAAATAATTGATGCAATTGAAAGAAAATAAATTTCCTGAACACTTCTGTATGGCACCTTGGACACACATGAGCGTGTGGCAAACAGGTGATGCTTATCCATGCTGTATATATCATTGGGATATGCCTATAGATAATATAAATCGCAATGGACTTAAAGGTGCATGGAATAGTGAAAAGATGCGTGAATTGCGTTTGCGTATGCTTGCCAATGAACCAAGTGAAGGTTGTGCTAAATGTATCAACTATGACAAGCAAGGTATCATAAGTTATAGGCACAAGTTCAACACAGAATATGATCATCATTACAATCTAGTAGAAACCACAAGCGATGATGGTAGCGTTGACAAAATGAATTTGCCATATTTTGATGTCCGTTTTTCAAACTTGTGTAATATGAAGTGCCGTAGTTGTGGACCGCATTTCAGTAGCAAGTGGGCTGAAGATGTTGTAGGTAAACCAGAAGTAGTGCAAATCAATCATCAAGACATGTGGGAAGAAATTGAAGAAGTATTACCTACCATAGAAGAAATATATTTTACAGGCGGCGAAAGTTTGTTTATGCCACAGCATTATAGACTGCTAGACATGCTCATAGAGCGTGGACTCAAACCGAGATTGACATACAACAGCAACGCAACACGCCTAAGTCTAAAAGGCAAACACATCAAAGACTACTGGCAGCATTTTGACCGTATATTTTATTGTGTGAGTTTGGATCAAGTTGAACAAAAAGCAGAATATACTAGAGCAGGACAAACTTGGAATACAGTGTTTACGAACTTGTGTTGGATACGTGACAACTTTGAACACAGCTACGAAAAAGGTGTAGTAATACAACCCAATCCTACAATTAGTGTGTTAAATGTAACTGATCTTAGATACATAATGAATTACTTGTTTGATAATAATATTCCAACAGATTATGATGTAAATTTGAGTAATTTGCTTGTAGGCCCAGAATGGTTGAGTTGTACAATACTTCCACAATACTATAAAGATAGAGCTAAAGAAAATTTGCTAGGATTAAAACAAGATATTGAACAACGAAATATGTATCCACAACGTAAACAATTTTTACATGACGGTATAGACAACATTATAAATTTCATGTATAGTAGTGATGATACACATTTGATTCCACAGTTTAGAAAAGAGATGCAAAAACTAGATCTAAAGCGTGGTGAAAATTTTCTTAAGGTGTTTCCAGAGTTGAAGGATTTATATGTCTGAAATATTAAAAAATAGCAAACACTTCTGTATGATGCCTTGGATACATCTACACTTATGGCCAGCCGGTACAACTTATCCTTGTTGTATGAGTGATCCAAATTTGCCAGTTGGAGATACACAAACACAAACGCTACAGGAAATATGGAATGGTCCTGAGATGCGTGAATTACGTTTGAATATGTTACAAGACAAACCTAGTGATGCATGTAGGCGCTGTTATGAACTAGAACAAAATGGTTTAGGAACTTTAAGACAAGGTAGTATGACTAAAGTAGGACCTAAGCATTGGGACAAAGTAACTAGCACAGAAGAAGATGGCAGTGCAGGCGATGTTAATATGGCCTATTTAGACATACGTTTTAGTAACTTGTGCAACCTAAAATGTCGTAGTTGTGGTCCTCAGTTTAGTAGCAGTTGGTTTGAAGATCATAAACAGATGTATGGCAAATTAGATCATCCAAAAATACTTAAAGTACGTGATGATATGAAAAATTTTATGGATGAGCTAGATCCATTATTAGAAACAGTTGAAAGAGTATATTGGGCAGGCGGAGAGCCACTTATTACTGACGAACACTACCGTGTACTTGATAAATGGATTGAAATGGGCAAACGTGATGTGTATATGGATTATACAACAAACTTTACACAAATGCGTTATAAAAAGAAAACAGCATTTGAATATTGGAATGCTTTTGATAATGTTAGAGTAGCAGCAAGTTTAGATGCAAATCATGCTCGTGGTGAATACTTGCGTAAAAATATGGATTGGGATATTGTTGTACAAAATCGCAAAGATATGATAGAACAATGTCCACAAGTGTATTTTGAATTGACGCCTACTGTAAGCGTGTATAACGTGCTTAATTTACCAGACTTCCACAAAGAATGGATTGAAGAAGGATTACTTACTCCGCATCATATTAGAATTAATATATTACTTGATCCTACATACATGCGTTTACAAATATTACCACCTTGGATAAAAGAACGTGTTCGCATAAGATATGCAGAACATATACACTATCTAAAACAATTTGAAAACACAGAATGGATAATTAAAGATTATGAAAGTGTATTACAGTTTTTAGAAACAGATAGATCAGACGAAATTAGAATGTTTATATTCAAAACACAAAAAGTTGACCAGCTAAGAAAAGAAAATGTATTTGAAATATTTCCCGAACTGGAGGATTTAAGATAATGCCATTTTGGGATTTGAAAGATCCGGATAGACAAACGCCATCTAAACCAACAGGCACACTAGCCGAAGACAAGCATACAGCAACATTGGCTGCAATTCAGCAGTACAGTAAACCTGTACAAAAGGGATTAGATGAACTTACGATTGAATATGACGTAAACAGGCAAACAAGAGTATGCTTATGTTTATTACCTGAATGGGATCCAAGTTTTCCTCCATATAATGTTGCAAAGTTAGCAAGTGCAGTTAAACGTGCAGGATATGCTTGTAAGAGTTTTGACATTAATGTAGATGCAGCAGATAGATACAAAACAGAAAATTGGAATATTGATTTTGATCCTTGGGATCCTTTAAGAGACTGGCATTGGTATCCGGAACCTTATTATAAAGATATACATAGTCATCTTAAACCTATCATAAACGAATATGTAGAACGCATAGCAGACTTTCGGCCTGATGTTGTTGGATTCACATTATATTATTGTAATGAAGAGCCTACAAAATATATGGCATTTGAGTTGAAGAAACGATTACCTGATGTTAAAATTGTTGTAGGTGGACCTGCTACACATGCAAGTTACTACAAAGGTGATAAACTTTATGATTATGTCGTTAATGGTGAAGGAGAACAGCCTTTATTGTTAGCATTGGCAAGTATAGAAAATAAAAAACGTATAGAATTTACAGAGAAAAAAGTAAGTAAGATTATTAGGCAACCTGAAAATCAACGTTACAATCTAAGTACACTGCCACTGCCAGATTATAGCGATTTTGACTTTACAAAATATAGATTTCCTAATGGTGCATTGTGTGAAATATCAAGAGGCTGTATTGCCAAGTGTACATTCTGTGAAGAAACACACTTTTGGAAATACAGACAACGCAACGCTCTTAGCACACTTAATGAAATTGAACACATGTATTACGAACATGGTACAAATGTGTTTTGGTTTATTGATAGTCTTGTTAATGGCAACTTAAATGAATTACGTGCTTTTGTTAGAGGTGTTGCTGAAAAAGGTTTGAAAATACATTGGACAGGATATTGTAGATGTGATGGACGCATGGATTTAGAATACTATAAAGATCTACGTGCAGGCGGATGTGAAGTTCTTAACTATGGCATTGAATCTGGAAGTCAAGTTGTTTTAGATTTGATGGATAAGAAAGTTACAGTTCCTGAAATGGAAGCAAACTTTCGTGACGGACATGCTGTTGGTATACAAGCAATGACAAATTGGATTGTAGGTTTTCCAAATGAAGGTCCAAAAGAACTTGAAGATACATTAACTTTCTTATGGCGCATGAGAAACTTTGGCATTACAAACATCAGCCAAGGTACAGGATTCAGTGTAGGTGTTGACACTATTGTAGGACAAAACTTTGACAAGTTTAATTTGTCACCGTTTTATTATTACGATCACTGGATCACAAAAGATCATAAAATGAGTATTGTTCACAAATTGATTAGGATGAAAAGTTTCAGTGTGTACACAGATTTTTTACAAACAGATTTGCCATGCAGTAAACCAACAAGACCTAACTTAGCAAAATATCATTATGACATTGAATTTGATAATCCAGATACATTAAATGACATAGAATACGATTATGATGATTTTGATTATGATATAATTAAACCAGGTATAAGTAACTTTGCTGACAGTTTGTGTAATGAGATTTGGCCGTTTTTTAGAATACTATGGCGCACCAGAGGCGGATATAAAATGACATTACGTTTCCGCAAAGAATGGGAATACGAAGAATGGGGACAGCGTAATGCAGCACCATTAAATGCTGATTATGTTTTTGAAATAGATGACGAAGGTAATTGGAGTGCTGATTTTTGGTGGGACTATCAGCAAGATCCTTATGATAAGTGGGATGACAAGTTTTGGATTGAAAATGGTGTGCAAAAAATGAGTGTAGATCCTTGGAGCCCTGTTTGGGCAATAATGGATTTCACTAGAGACAATGGCAACGCTGTTATTAGAGCAAGAAAACTTGCATGGAAAGGTGATGCTGATAAAAAAGGCAAAGATCCTTATAGTGCTTATGACAAAAACGTATTCGCTGCTAATGAAAAAGCATTTTTAAGAACAAGGAATTTAGATTTTAGTTTCAAATATGACTGGAAAGGCAAAGGAAAGTGGAATGTCTGATACTTATTGTATCTATCCATTTATAAATGTACACACAAACACAGACGGCAGGTGTAAACTTTGCTGTCACGTTTACAGTGAAGATTACATTCAAGCAGACGGACACGATGCTATACTTGGTAAAGACAAGTGGGAAAATATTTGGAACGGAGAGTACATGCTCAATGTCCGTGCCAATATGTTAGCAGGCAAGCCTGTGAAAGAATGTAGTCGCTGCTATGAGCACGAAGCAAAAGGTTTACAAAGTAGTAGGCAATGGGCAAACGAAAACTATAAACAACCATTACTGCATAGCAATCCTACTCACCTGGAGTTACGTCTCGGTAATCACTGCAACTTAAAATGTAACAGTTGTTGGAGTGTTAGCAGCGACAACATTTATAAAGAGCGTAAGAAAATACTTGCAAATGAAACAGTGCCAGACTGGTTAAATGACCAATGGCAACATGAAATACGCAGTGTAGAGGCTCATGATTGGCAATGGTACGAGACACAAGAGTTTCGTGACTTTGTAGATACAGTAGCACCAACATTGGAACGACTATACATGACAGGTGGTGAGCCTACACTTATACAAGCAAATCAATATGTTTTAGACAAACTTGTTGAAGTAGGTAATAACAAATGTCATGTTGCATGGACTACTAATATGACAACTTGGCCGGAAGGCTTCTATGATAAACTAGACTTCTTTGATTCAAGCGAAGTGCAGATGAGCATAGACGGATATGGTGATCACAACATGTATATCCGTTATCCTACAGATTGGAACAAAGTAGAAGAAAACTTTGACAAAGCAATGCGCTTGCCAGAAAAAGTGCAACTAAAAATTTATTTTGTATATCAAGCGTGGAATGTGTTTGATGTAGACAGACTTATACGTTGGCTTGAAAAACGTCAAACAAGACGTGTAGACTTTGTGCCTATTTTCTTAGAACATCCTGATCAGTTGCACAGTTGCGTTTGGCCAAGAGAAATACAACACAAGGTAATTGGCAAGTTGTTTACACTTGAAACTACAATGCACAAAGATCCTGTTCAAAGAATCATTAACTACACACAGAATACAAATAAATATTCTGTAGAAAATATCAATCGCATGAAACAATTTATTGCTATAAATGACAAGTATAGGCGATACAAGTTTGCAGATATTTTTCCTACGTTGAATTACATATTGGAAGATGTATGCAAGACATAAAAGCAATTATCCCAGCTAAAGACAAATGGGTAAGTATAGTTTGGCAAGTCAACGATTGGTGTAACTTTCGTTGCACCTATTGTAGTGAATGGAACTGGGCAGGACGTAACAAGAATGACAGTGACATTCCGCTTATTGTAGACACATTAGAACGCATTATGCTACACTACAAAGCAAAAGGTTATAGATATTTCAAACTATATCTTAGCGGTGGTGAACCTACGTTTTGGAAAGCACTGGTTCCTGTTGTAGAAAAGTTTAGAGAACATGCAGAGTGGCCAGGTAGTTGTGTAGGCATTAATACAAACTTTAGCAAGCCGTTGAGTTGGTGGAAAGAACATCATCATTTGTTTGAAGATGTTGTTGCAAGTTATCATGCAGAGTGGAGCAAAGAAGAAAAATATTTAGAAGTATATAAATTTTTACAGGATAAGAAAAACTATCTGTGCTCACGAATTATGATGCATCATGATCATTTTCAACAGTGCATAGACTTTGGTGACAGGATAAAAGCAGAGTGTGACAATTATATGATAGAATATGCACCTGTTTATGATGAACTCCGTCCAAGCACCGATCCATATTTTTATGAACAACAATGGCAAATGGATTTTTTCAAAACAAATAGCACAGTGCAACAACAAACAATACCAATTAAAAAAGATCCAAGTTATGCATGGGCTAAAGTTAGATATGAAGACGATACTATAGAAGCAATCAACACTAACAGTATTATTACAGAAGGCAAAAACTTTTTCAAAGGCTGGCTGTGTAATATACATGAAAGTTTACACATACATCCTAACGGACGTATACAACAAGCAAGTTGTGGAGTTGGTCCTATAGTGGGCAACATTGTGCAGGGAGAGTTTGATGACACTATGAGTGAAGGAATATGGTGTCCAAAAACACATTGTCATTGTGCAGCAGACTTTAATATAAGCAAAGCAAGGCCGGAATATGCAGAAGAAATTAGATAAGCTACCTGAAAAGTTTTGCTATCTTGCAATGCAAGGATATAGCACACATGCTCACGGCAGAACTCGTCCTTGTTGTTTTAGTCGCACAGGCACTAACACATACATGCCAGGTGTAAAAATAGATGATATATTTGAGTGGCAACATCATGGTAACAGTAATGCTGAAAATATTGAACAGTTTGTTAATGATCCTAGAATACAGGATATACGTAAAAGTCTACTTGCTGATAAAGTTCATGAAGGCTGTGCAGGCTGCTTTGAATTAGAAGCACAAGGTATACGTAGTTTTAGACAAACATGGAATGAAATATACGAAGATCAAATTGATAGCACACTAAAAAATGTTAGTGAAGATGGATTCTTAGATCCACAAGCAATTACATATTTAGATATTAGTTTAGGTAATGTGTGTAATTTGAAATGTCGTAGTTGCAATCCTTGGGCAAGTCACAGATGGATTGAAGAAGGTCCTACAGTGCCACACACGGATTGGGATAAAACAGCATATCATATTGCAGAACTAAGCAGTAAGAATCCTTGGTTTATAAAAGCATTTGAAGAAGGCTTCTTTGATCCTGTATTACCAAATGTGAAAGTAATCAATTTCATAGGTGGAGAGCCTCTTGTTGTTACAGAACATTATGATTGGCTTGAACACATAGTAGAACAGGGTTGGAGCCAAAATATTGAGCTACACTACAATACAAACGGAACAACCATACCAGACAGACTGTTAGATATATGGGACAAGTTCCGAGGTGTTGTGTTAAGTCTTAGCATTGATGCAATAGGTGACTTGGCATACTATGTGCGTTATCCAAGCAAATGGCGTGTGGTAGAAAAGAATGTAAAGAAACTAGCTGAGTTTAGCAAAACAAGGACTGGTGTTATTGTGCATACACATGTGACTCTTAGCATGTTAAACTTACACGACTTACCAAACGTGTTACAATGGTGTAAAGATCAATATGACAGTTGGTATTACGAATGGGAATGGGGTAATCACGGTTATCAAAATTGTTTGCCACATTTCAACATAGTCGATCATCCACATTGGTTACACATTAAGAACTTACCACAAGAGCAAAAAGACAAAATGAATATTATGTTAGAACAAGAGTATAACAAATATAAAAATGCTAACTTGCCAGAATGGGAACAATGGGCAGTAGACAACATCAAAAATCTCAAAAACTTCCTAAATCAACCTGCAAATGAAAAAGATTGGCAAATATTCATAGACAACACAATAGCAAGTGACAAATTTAGAAATGTAGATATCAAAGATTATATTCCTTGGATGGAGGGAAAGATTTGATTGTATGTTCTTTTGGTGACGAATATATTTCTAAAGACAATAATGTAGTTGAACTTGCAGCTGAAAGATTAGGATGCGAGTATGAAAATTTTGCATTTGACGATGCTAGTAACAACTACATTCAATATGAAATAACAAAACGTGCAATACAATTTGAAAATGAACCAGTTATTTTTATTATTGGATGGACTGATCCTAATAGGCTAGATGCTGAACATGAAGGTAATTATTTTACATATAGACCAGACAAGACTGAATACACAAATACATTAATGAATAAATTACATAGGTATGACGATTATCTTTTTGATGAAATTGTAAGGCATTCAAGATGGGCAGCACAAGTATATGGTGTTCAGCAATTATTAGAAAACAACCATATAAATTATTATATGTTTAATACGCAAAAAAAGATTAATTTTAATAAGTACACCGAAAAAATAATTAAAGAGTTTGATCATAACAAATATTATGATTGTATTAATAATGATTGTGCTTTGTTAAATTATGACGAAGACAAATTTTCAAAACTAATTAGTAAAAAATGTAGACAACTAGGATATGTAGACAGGCCATGACAACTTTAGTTACAATAGGATGTAGTCACACAGCAGGTTCTATGATAGATGGTAGAACTGGCACAAGTTGGCACAATAAACATAATAGTTTTGGCGGATTACTAGCAGAAAAATATAAAATGAGCCATTATAATCTAGGTGTACCTGGTGGCAGCAACGAATACATTTATAGAGGTACTATTAGATTTATTAATAACTTTATGCACGATATAGATGATTATATATTTTTGATAGGATGGACAAGCACACAACGTATGGAACTTAGATATCCTGAGCAATCACATTACGTACATAAAATGATAGGCGATTTCCTAGATCAAAAATACATACCTTTTACCTTAGGCACAGATCCTAAACTTTATCATACAAGAGAAGCAAAAGAACTTACGAAATTTGCTCCTTTGTTGTTTTATGATAAACTTTTAGAAAATGACTGGGCAATGTATGCTTATACATTACAACAACTTTTCAAAAACAGAAACCTAAAATATTATATGATGAATACGTGTCACGACTTACCTGTGAATGATACTAACAAATTATTTGTAGATAACTTAGACACAAATTTTTATTATAATCCAACAGATTTTGATAGCAGTATGTTGTACTATGCTTTGAACAAAGGATATGAAAAGACAGAATGTTGGCATCTAAAAGCAGATGGACATTTGATGTGGGCTGAACATTTAGACGAACTTATGTCAGCACAAGGACTTTTTGATAATATAACAAAACCACAAGCAATACCAAAGAATGATAGTATAAGAATAAGTGGTAAAACAATAAGTAGACAAATTGTTCAAGATATACTACACAAATATAAAATTGATGCACGTATTTTTATGGATAGTGTGTATGATAATATCTATTTAGAGTTTCCACGTCTAACCAAAGGACATCTTGCACAAATACAGATTAATATGATTAATAAGGATCTAATTAGAAAATTTGGTCCTACAGCAAAAATTTCTAAATATTATTGTATGGAAAATTATGCCAAAGATTTTGGCTTGCATGAATCAGATGATACATTTATGTTAGAACATTTTAGAAAAATGACTTGACAAACTTATGTATTCGTGTATACTAATAGCATAACAACAGAGGGTCACATGGCAAATACTTGGGTAATAAGCGATACACATTTTAGACACGAAGCAATCTTGACTTTCAAAGATTATTCTGGTAAGCCTCCTAGAGATGGGTTTGAGAGTGTAGATCATATGGATCAAGTCATAATGGATAACTGGAATGATACAGTTAAGCCAGAAGACACTATCTATCACTTAGGCGATGTGTTGTTCGGACATGATAAACTTGATTGGATGCAAGCAAACTTTAAGAAATTGCCTGGTAAAAAGTATCTTATACTTGGTAATCACGACAATCCAAAGTTTATGGCAATGTTTTTCAAGCAAATCATGTTATGGAAAGACATGGATGGCTTGATATTGAGTCATGCTCCTTTGCATCCTAGCACATTAGCAGAGTCACATAGGTTTGGTACTGATCCTGTTCTTAACGTGCATGGACATATACACAGTAATCCTTCTCCTGAAGGTCCTTACAAGTGTGTAAGCGTAGAACAAACAGATTACAAGCCTGTAAACTTGGATGAGTTGAGAAATGCTTGATGATCATGCAGCAAAACTATTTGCTAAAAACATAAACATGATGGTGCCATGGTATCTCATGGCATCATATGCATACTACGAACAAGGCGATCCTATTTTTTCAGATGCTTTCTTTGATGATATGGGTAAAACTATGTTGGCTTGCTGGGATGATATTGAACACTTTCACAAGGAACATATTACCAAAGGTGACTTAGAGGCAGGAACTTTCTTAGGAAAATATCCAAGTCGTGTTGAAGGAGGACTACAAAGTTTGCGCAAAGCATACTTTACAAAAAGCGGAAGTGTGCGAAAAACACCTAAATTAAGTTGACATTTACAGATTGATAATATATAGTAAAGACAAGGAGCAAAGAATATGTCAAAATATGGTCCACGAATTTACGCAAGTGATATTGTAAATACAAAAAAGCATTGGGCTGTAGGCATTACATGGAGTGCTACAGGCAGTAAAGGCAACACTTATTCAATTGAAATGAAAGATAATGGATTTAGTTGTGATTGTCCAGCGTTCAAAAAATGTAAACACATAAAAGCAGTTGAGGAGGGCTTTAATGGCTAAAAGTGTAGTCAAACGTAAAAAACCTAGAGCAAAACGTAATCTTAATGATTGGGATGTGATACGTGAAGATTGGGGTTGGCAAAAAGCTCAGTACTATATCCATTATGAAATTGATAGTAAGCAATGGCTTGTCAAACTAAAAGATTTTATCAAAAAGAAATATGATAAAAAAATAGTTAGTTCTATTAACAAACTTCCAGATTGGAAAGTAGGCGGTAAGAGCCATTGGGCTACAGCGGCACATTTTGAAGAACATTGGCCTGATAAAGTTCATGAAGGTTACAAAGGCAAATTAAATGAATGGATTCTAAAACTTGCAGAAGAAGGTGCAAAAGTTGTAGAAGAAAAGAAAGCTGAAGAAAAAGCCAAGAAAAATGTATATGTACCTAGTATACAAGAACGTATCCGTGAGCAAGCAATTGAAGCTTGTGATGCTATAGAAGAATGGCTTGACGGTTATATTACAGATCCAAAAACATTTGATCCTAAAGGTTTTGATTTTACTAAGCATTTTGCCAAGTATAAAATAAGTCAGGCCCATGCAAGGAAAATAAAAACATTCTATGTTGGAGAATTAGAAGAAGCACATCTAATACAAAAACTGCCAACGCCTGGTGAAATTAATCGCTGTAAAGATGAACGTAAAGCAGATCAAATGCAACAATTACGTGAAGGATACAGTCATGTCACTAAGGAAGGTGCAAAAAAATATCTGACCGCACTTGAATTGTTGCATGGTGCATGTGATGTAATTATTGATTCAGCAAAAGCAAATAGGAAGCCACGTAAGAAAATTGCACCAAGCAAAGAAAAGTTAGTGGCAAAAGTAAAGTATTGTGAGCGTGATGATAAACTGCAACTTGTCAGTGTAAATCCAATTGATATGATTGATGCTACAGAAATTTGGGTGTATAACATTAAGACACGTAAACTTGGCAAGTATGTTGCTGATGATGCTGCTACTATCAAAGTCAAAGGAACAACGCTACAGTTTTACAATGAAAAAGCAAGTATACAAAAAACTTTGCGCAAGCCTGATGAAACACTCAAAGAGTTTAAGAAAGCTGGTAAAGTCCAGTTGAGAAAGTTTATGGATAATATCAAAACAACAGATATAAAACTGAATGGCAGATTAAATTCTGATACTATTATTCTTAAATGTGTACAATAAATATATTGTTAATAAGGTTATAAAAATTGAATTTAGAAAAATTGAGACTACAAGTATTGTGGTGGAACAAAGCCGCAATAATAGCACCCATTTTGGTAACAGGTTTTCTTTGCCTGTTATACTACGCAGCCATCTGTCCACCTGATATGTTGTTTTTCGCTGCCTGTGGGTTGTATTTTATGACAGCCGTAATTTGGTGGTGGTGGACAATGAGAGGTATAGCATATCTAATAAAATTGTTACAACAGATGAATGCAGATATGTTACACGCAACCAGTGAACTACGAGGCATCCGTGAAGAACTACAGGTTGACAACCAATCAGATAACTAGTATTATTAAACTAAGAGGACTAATGTGTTCGCCCCTCTATAAACATTCCGCACACTCCAGTAGCCGAGGAGTATAATATGAGTTACTATAGCACAAAAACATATGGGCACAACATTGGATTGAGTGCCTGCTTTAGACAACCTAAAGCACATAGCCATTGTAGATTTTTACACGGATACAGTTTGCAATTTAGATTCACATTTGCAGCAGACGAATTAGATGAACGCAACTGGGTTGTAGACTTTGGTGGATTGAAACCACTGAAAGCATGGCTAGAAGATACATTTGATCACAAAGTTGTATTGGATCACGATGACCCAGAAATGGCAACATTTGAACTATTACAAGAAAAAGGACTTGCCGAACTTACACTACTGAATGGTGTAGGCGTAGAGCGTTTTGCTTTCCATGCTTGGGAATTTGCTAATAGACTTGTTCTTGAAATGACAGACGGACGTTGTCGTTGCGTTGAAGTAGAGTGTGCAGAGCATGGAGCAAACAGTGCAATCTATAAAGCAGTGGACTGAATCTAAAGAAGTTCGTAAAGCAAGAAAGCGTAAAGAAAAAGCAGAAAAACTTGCAACACAGGTAGAACAACAACCAAAGCCTGTTGTTGCAAGTGACAAAAGATTTGTTGTTTGCCTTAAACATGGTACAAAATACAAAGCTGACTATGTAAATCGTTTGAAGAATATGGTAGATAGAAATATTACTGTACCATACGAGTTTGTTTGTTTTACAGAGAACCCTACAAATATTGACAAAGATATACGTATTGAACCACTGCCTTCACTTGCTACACAAGGTTGGTGGTATAAACCTTATTTTATGAGTGCAGATTTACCGCTAGATGGTACTATGCTATATTTAGATTTGGATGTAGTTGTTTTTAGAAATATTGATGAATTGTTTACATACAAACCAGATAAGTTTTGTATCATTAGAGATTTCAATAGACATATAAGACCAACTTGGGATAGAATGAATAGTAGTGTTTTTAGGACTACTGTAGGACAATATGATAGATTATGGCAGGACTATAAAAGAAACCTTACAAATCATACAGCAAGAAATCGTGGAGACCAAGACTGGATGTACAGAGGAATCAAAGATCACGAGTTTTGGCCTGACGAATGGATAATGAGTTATAAATGGGAAATGCGTGAAAAGAAATCTCTAACAATAGTAAATGGCAAAAGAAATTTTGCAGAAAAAGCAAATCCAAGAGTACAACCAAGCACTAAAATTGCAGTGTTTCACGGAGATCCTAATCCACACATTTGCGAAGACCCTTGGGTAATAGAAAGATGGGTATAAGACTTGACAAAACACAACAACAATAGTATAGTAAGATTATGACAGATAATGATTTGATTTTTACAAACTGTGCTGACTTCTTAGAAAGTCAAAAGCCAGTAAAGCGTATAGGCTTTGCATGTAAGTATTTGCATCCTGATCAAACACAGAAGCCTAAGATACTAGAAGAACTACAACGTCCACTAACTGAGAAATGCACTACAGTAGCATGGCTAAATAGACAGAGCAAGGATGTTGCAGAAGAGCGACTATGGGACATTATGGTCCATAACGCAGCGGCAGCAAAAAGGTTAGTAGAATATGTGGGAAGCCTTCCTAGAGAACTTCGTATGGTCCGATTGGGTAGCAATCAGCTTCCTTGTGCTACCGAGTCTAGCTGGATGTATTTTTGGTCTAAGCCTGACGTTGTTGAATACTGTGAAAGAGAATATGCAAAGGTTGGTGAGGCCGCACGGCTTTTGGATGTCAGATTATCGATGCACCCAGGACAATTTACGGTGCTCGCCTCCGATAACGAGGAAATTGTAGAAAGGTCAATAGATGAGTTCGAGTATCACATCAATCTCGCGAGGTGGATGGGGTTTGGTCAAGACTGGCAAGACTTCAAATGTAACGTCCACATCTCAGGCAGAAGAGGTCCAGAAGGTATCAAAGACGTCCTTCCAAGACTGTCTCCAGAAGCACGAAACTGTATTACTATCGAAAACGACGAAAACAAATGGGGTCTCGAAGCAAGCCTAGAACT
>MDTC01256358.1_pt1 | contig 16805 bp, 17 predicted proteins | sample 811181 | NCBI WGS metagenome assembly MDTC01 (sample SAMN05326644, study PRJNA326480) | marine metagenome | isolation source: seawater | place: Pacific Ocean: North | collected 2011 | reverse complement strand
ATTAATTCCGTGGAAGTCAGAAGTCGAAGTGAAACCTCCGTCAAAACACCAATCTTCAGGATCCTCTCCACAATAATCTGGAACAGTAGGGTCCTTTGCGAAGGAAATATAATCCATTGCAGTTCCTTCTTCATGTTCTGCTAAGCAACGTAGTGAGCCTATATATTTGTGATACTTCGTTCCGCTGTTTGGAATACTTGAATCATCTGAAAAATGATTTCTAACTGTATCGGTAAGTGAATCAATCTCATTCGGATCTCCGACTACCTCAACATATTCGTTGGTAATGAGGAATCCCATTGGCAAAAGCATGCCTGAACTCCCAAGAGCAGAGGTATGGCAGGAAACCTTTCCGGCCATCAATGCGTACGGGTCTGTAGAGTCATCATTATCGAGGTCTGCTTTAGCCATATCAGAATCTTTGTGGACCCAAGCGATAGCGTTGTAAAATGGGCGCCCGTCTGCTTTCTGTTCAGCCGCAAGAACTTCTAAACCAGAAGTTTGCCAACTCAACCAAGCTGCACCGCCATCCAGGAACCCGATATCAGCGTGGCCATACTTCAATGCAGTGATAGTTCCAGCTGCACCGGTTACTGGATAGATTTCTACATCCATACCGATGAGTTCAGAAATACGGTCGGCAAACTCTTGGGGATTCTCTTCAGTATTACGATATTCCTCCTTAGCCTCAAATGCAATAGTAAGGCAATTATCCTTATCTTCACACTTTGGGAAACTGACGGTGTTTGAAAGACAGCCAGCAAAACTGGCAGCAATAAATACGGTCAATAGGCACAAAACTTGGAGGTTGCGAAGGTAGACTTTGCGAGGCTGCATGGTCGCTCCCAATCGTCACATGTATATTAGTTTAGGTCATCCTTAACCATGATACTGAAGGGGTTTTTTCTCTTGTTTAGGATATACGAAAACTTATAGCAAACCTACTATCTGTCACTTTTTAGGGAGACCTAAATATGTGCATTCGCGGCGCCCCCCTCACCCTCTTCAAACAAAGCGGATTGTCCTCCGCAGCAATTCTTGGGGCGGCCGGTTGCCTCACCCTGCAACCGGTCGTTCCATTTTGGGGATGTAAAGCATGAAAATTGAACTTTCACTGTCTTTGATTCTTCTTTTGGCAGTCTGCATGCCCCTGTGTGGAACGGTGGCCGGTAATGAAACTCAAGAGTTTACCATCAGCGGCTTCGTTTATGACAGCGAAGGAAACCCTGCTGAAAGCACATCAATTCGGGTTGATTCCATGCCCTCAGTATGGTCGAATAACGGTGAATATACTGTCACAGGTATTTCGGAAGGGCAACACACCATCAGAGCTTATTTCATGAATAACGGCCATTCGGTTGTATACAGACAAATCTATGTCAATCAAAATATCGAACTGGACTGGCATGAAATGAAAAATTGGATTACAGCGCATGCATTGGATGCATCCGGAGAGGCGCTTGGTGATGTCCAAGGTTCGAGCATTGAGCTTGTCGAGAGTGGTGTAACCACAACTTTGGTAGAAAGTCGTGCAGAATTTGGCCCGCTTTCTATCGGAGAATATTACACCATCAAAGCCAACATCGGGCCGGAAGAAACGAACACCCAGTTTGTCCGAATGAAGTTGCAACAAGGCTCTCTAACCGAGACACATATCAATCATTTTGAATTACTTCAAGGCCACAACAGCAGATATGGGTATGTTCTTGACCAACTCGGAAACCCAATACAGAATGTTCAACTAAGTACTGAAAACACGTCTTCTACGACAAACAGTGATGGTTTCTATCTGCTTGAGAACTTGATTGTTGACACCGTTTACAATGTTACGGTTCAACAGGCAGGTGTAGAAATTATTCCATCATTCAACGAAACTGTTACGTTTGGAGAAGGATGGCTAAATTTGACTTCCAACGTAGAACTTATTTTCCCTGAAAACGTATCGTTTACCACACAAGTGCAAGCAATACAACAATCGCCTCTAACCATTGAATGGGAGGGTGGAGAATACACCGATAGATTCTCTCTATACATGAATGGAATGCTGGTCTACAATCATACAGACCCGTATTACACTTTCTCGCCTCAAAGCGCTGGAAGCTACGAATTTACCATCGAAGCAGTGAATCTGAACGGCTCTACAGCATCCCCTCAGCCATTATTGATTATGGTGCTTCCAGAATCCTCGTCTTCTGACTTGTGGTCTACAGGAATGAATTGGGATTATGAAGTCACACATACGCCTCTTTCAGCCCATGGAACTCACAGTGTCACCATAACGACTTTGGGTCAAGAAGTAATCAATGATGCATTCGAACGGCAACGTGAAGTCTACCTGACAAGGGTGTATGATGAGCATGCCTCAGATGGAGAGAAATTGTACAAATGGTACGACTCTGAAACCCTCCTTCCTGTTCGAACTTACTGGGTAGATGCCCCGTCTGAATCTTCATACTTCCAAGAGGGGACCTTCGGCTGGAATTTCACAACCAACGAAGGTTTGGAAAGTAGCCCGCTGGATGATGTCATTAGTCAAGATTTACACTTTAATCGAACCAATGTCATCGGTGTACCTGGCCATCCAAATGGATATGATGACACTTACAATTCAGTCACCATTACAGAAAATGTGAATGTTTCCACGCCTGCAGGAAATTTTACCACGACTCACATCTCAATAATCGATAACAATGATGAAGTCATTTCGTGGGAATATTGGTACAACAGCACCGTTCGAAATTATGTCAAAATAATCGATCGCCTTCCCGGTTCGCACAGCGATTCAGTAAGTTATGTACTGACTGATTTTGAGGTGCCAACTCAACCTCAATTCATTATCGACGAGTACACCATGGACAACAAGAATTACAATATTGATTGGGGCGAATTCCAAGGAGCAGTTTCATACCAGTTGTATGAGGACGGTGTGGAAATATATTCTGGTTCAGAAACTTCATTTGAATTGAAAAACCAACTCGATGGTACCTATTCGTACCGCTTGGTAGCAAAACTTCCGTCAGGTACTGCTATGGAAAGCGAAGAGTATGTCATCAGTTTAGTTCACATCGTCTTACCACCTGAGTTTAATCCCGTTCAGACCAATGTTACGGAGGGAGAAGATGTGCAACTTTCATGGGAACCAGTGGAAAACGCTCTATGGTACTCACTCAGCCTCCAAAATGAAAATGATGATGCTGAAATAATCTACAACGGAAGTGAGCCCCTGTACAAGCTCGAAGATATCGAAACTGGGCGAAATCGTTTGAGAGTCAACGCTGGTACATCGGATGGTAAAATCTCAGAATGGTCGCCTTCAATGTTCATCATGGCTGAAGAAAAAGATGAAGATTCTGTGTTGGGCGGCTTCGAAGGCACTCTCCTTGGATTAGGAATTGGGGCTGCAATGGTCGTCTTTTCCCTCATAAACCCTAATTCTCGGAGGCGAAGCGATGAATCGGAATAAACTGATTAGTATAATGCAAGTCATGATTCTGCTGGTTTGCTCATTTGGGGTTTGGCAATTTAGCAGTCAAAAAGATCCGAATGAAAATGGGTCCGCATCAATTGAAGTTGAAGACTCAAATGGGGTAATTCACCAATTTGACTCATACCCTGAAAGAGTAGCCATTACCAACACCTACGCTGCTACAGTCATGCGAATGCTTGAAATCAATGAGAGTGTGATTGTTGGAGTTTCAGGAGATTTCTACGACGAAACCTTGTGGCCGTCACTATCTGAAAAAACGATGATTCAGCAATCGGCACATTCCGAAATTGATTTTGAAACCTTGCTGGATACGCGTCCTGAAGTTTACATCGTCTTTGCTACTAATGGAATGGTCGATACCGAACCCATTCGGCAAATGCTGGAACCACTTGGAATAGAAGTCGTTGCACTGGATTTCTACAAATATGATTCTCTTAGGTCTGAAATCAATGTGTTAGCAACCATGTTTGGAAAGCAAAATGTTGCTCAAGAAATCTTTGATGAATTCGACTCAATCGAAACCATGGTTCAGCAACAGTTGAACAACATCTCAACCGAAGAACGCCCAAGTGTTGTCATGGAGCATCACGCTTCACTAACACGTGATCCTGTTGTCCTAACAGGTACTTCACAATGGACCGACCTTATTCAGCGGGCGGGTGGAACAAATGTATTTGCTGATTTACCTGGCCATACCACTCATGTGGACATGGAGGCCATACTGGACTCCAATCCCGATGTGATCATGTTCGATGGAATTACCTTTGACATTGGATACAATGCTTTCGATGAAAGTGATTCTTGCACGACTCACCTCGATTTCGTCACCACAAGACCTGGTTTTGAGAGCCTCAATGCTGTCCAAAACAATCGGATGCTCATCATGTCTGGGGAGTTCGCAGGCCCGATGATGATTCATGGATTACCAACCCTTGCAAAGTTACTTCATCCTGAGTTATTCACTGATATTGACACTGAATCATATCTTGATGACTATTTTACAAACCACCATGATGTTGAACGGATTGGTAAATTTTTGTGCGTTTCTGCGGAGGTTTAGATATGCACGAAATCTCTTTGCAACAGTTGCAAAAAAACAGAACACAAATGCTGACTTTGTTCATTTTAATCGGTTTTACTCTGCTCTTTGCCCTAGTCGCTATGGGTTTTGGTTCTTCAAAAAACCTTGACTTTTTCACTTCGATGAAAATCTTGCTGGGTCTGAAAGAATCCACAGGTCTACAATCAGAGATACTGTGGAATTTACGTTTTCCTCGAATTCTAATGGCCATTACCGGGGGTGCTGCTTTGGCAATGGCCGGAGCAATGATGCAAGGATGCTTAGGAAACCCTCTGGTATCTCCACTTACGTTGGGAGTAGCCTCAGGGGCAGCACTTGGGGCTGCACTGGCTATTGTCCTAGGGTTGACTCTCGTATCAATACCTGATTTAGCCATTGTCGCTAATGCGTTTTTATTTTCCTTAATCGTTGTCTTCATAATTATCAAATTAGGAAGCATGCGTTCTGTTTCCAAGGAATCTTACATCCTAATTGGAATTGCCATAACCTTCATCGCCGGTGCAATTGTTTCAACACTGCAATATTTTGCGACTGATGCGCAATTATCACAACTTGCTCATTGGTCTTTTGGCAGTCTTTCTAGGCCGAATTTGATCAATGTTCTTTGGATTTCTGTGATAGTCATTGCGCTGTTACCTTCCGGATTAATTTCTGCATGGGACTTGAATGCGCTCTCAATAGGCGGAGATGATTTCGCTATATCCACTGGAGTCGACCCCGTAAAAACTCGAAAATACATTTTGATACTTTCAGCCTTCTTAACTTCAGTAGTCATTGCATTCACTGGATTGATTGGTTTTGTTGGGCTAGCAGCACCCCATATGAGCCGAATTCTCATCGGTAACGATTATCGCAAATTGATTCCATGTTCTGCTGTCTTTGGGGCACTTCTAACACTCTTTGCAGACACGCTTGGAAGAACTCTTTTTGCGCCGGTAATTATTCCTGTAGGCGTTATGCTTTCGATTATAGGAGGTCCGTTCTTCATGTACCTCCTGCTTAACAAAAGGGGGATGGGGCATTGAATTCTATCCTAAATGTACAAAACCTCAGTTTTCAGTGGGGTAAAAGAAAAGTTTTGAATGATGTCCAATTTGAAGTTCATGCCAATGAATTTGTTGCAATACTTGGGAAAAATGGAGCCGGGAAATCAACCCTGCTCAAATGCATCAATAAAATCCTAAAACCTTCTAAAGGAGACATCGTATTATCCGGAAAAAGTGTTGAATCAATGGACATCATTGAAATCTCAAAGCAGATCTCCTATGTACCTCAAGCGATTTCTTCACAATTTTCCATGAACGTCTTCGATGTTGTCATGCTAGGTCGCAGACCACATATCTCATGGAGCGTAGGAGAAAAGGATCTAGAAAAAGTAAGTGAAACTTTGGAATTCCTAAGTTTAGAAGATTTTGCATTCCGGAAATTCGATCAACTTTCAGGCGGAGAGCGTCAGCGAGTCATCATCGCAAAGGCCATTGCACAGGATGCTTCTTTACTTCTCTTTGACGAACCTACGAGTGATTTGGATTTGAAAAATCAAATTCAAACTATGAAAAAAATCACAACTTTAGTTTCTTCGCAGAATGGTGTTCAAGCTTCTGCTCTTGTTGCCATACACGACATCAACATGGCAGCCCGATTTGCCGACCGCATACTCCTGCTGCATGAAGGTTCAATTCTCCAGCAAGGAAATCCCGCTCAAGTGCTGACAGAAGCAAATATCGCGAAAGTGTTTGGAGTCTCCTGTGAGATTGAAGCAAAAACAAAAACAACTCCATTACGAATCATCATTAAAGATGAAATGGAAGGTGAAGAACAATGAATAAAGAAATGATAATAGCATACGGAACTGAAACTGGAAATTCAGAACTACTCGCAATGGACACGGCCAAGATAGCAGAAGGACTCGGATATGAAACCAATATAGGAAATTTAGATGACTACACTCACCAAGACCTCTGTAAAGCAACCCGATTAATCGTGATTTGCAGTACTTGGGGCGATGGTGAGCAACCTGATAATGCCGAAGAGTCCTATGATGCCACATGTGAACTTGATACTGGGGACCTCACTGGTGTGAGATTTGCGGTATTGGCCCTGGGCGATACTGCCTTCGATTTGTTTTGCGAGGCGGGAAAGCAATGGGACGAAGTGCTTGAAAGTAAGGGCGCACTCCGAATCAATGAAAGGCTTGATTGCGACACTGATTACGATGATTATGCAGAAGAATGGATTGAAGAAACACTCGACAAATTCGTGAATGCAGATTGAGAGATGAGATTATGGCGGACGAAAAAAATCAACAACAGAACGAGATTCAAGCCGCAGCAATTGCGGCTCAAGAAGACTTACCGGTGTCCAACATCGCACACTGGTTACAGACAGTCCATCACGGAACGCTATCGACACTTTCCACCAAAAAGGGAATTGAAGGTTTCCCAATTGGCTCTATTGTTCCTTTTGCACTTGATGAAATTGGAAGACCGTTTATTCTTGTTGCTGACATTGCAGCACACACAAGGAACATCAACAATTCGAATGAGGTCTGCTTATTCCTTTCGGACCCTGAATCATCTGGTGACCCTCAATCGCACTGGCGAATAAGTGTAGTTGGAAACATGAAACGAGTGATTCCATCTCGTAAAGTTGACGAAACATCATCCGAATTACTACAAAAAAGCATTCAAGTTTCAAATGAGCACGAATCAATTCTTCTTGCACGATACCGTGAACGAGTACCTCAAGCAGAATCATATCTTCGAACACATAACTTTTCATTTTACTTAATGGATGAAATCCATTATATCCGCTACATTGCCGGTTTTGGAAAAATTTGCTGGGTTAAAGGTGAAGAGTTACTCGAACAAATGTTGGGAAATGATGTCCAAGAAGTCAGCGCTGGTGCCGTTCAACATATGAATGATGACCACGAAGATTCCATGATTCAAATCTGTAAAGCATTCCATCATGTCGACAGCCAAAAGGCTGAGATGGTAAGTATTGACTCTGGAGGCACTGTCATTAAATCCATTCAACCTGAACGTTATGTCTACAATTCATTCCCTCACCGAATTACTGCAGACGATATGAGAACTGCAATTGTTGACTTAGCGAAAAAAGCCCGAGTTAAACTCGCCGAGTGATGGTGAATTTCGCTGCCGACAAATCAACATAAAAGCAAGAGGCTTTTCGCTAGATTTAGGGGGGTTGAAATTGGACTTGGACGAGACTGAATACCTCATGAAATTGGAGAAGTTGTCCATAGGCTATGAAGAGCCTCTTATTTCGAACATAAACCTCACGATATATCCGGGTCAAATTATCTCAATCATTGGTGCATCCGGAATTGGAAAAACAACCTTATTGCGAACAATTGCTGGTCTTGTTTCGCCTCTAGACGGTTCAGTCAAACTGAATATAAAACCACGAGGCGGGCTTGGTTACATCCCCCAAAAGTTAGGTTTAGTCCACCATGCCAGTGTACGTCACAACGTTGGCCTCGGTGCACGAGCAGGCACATCATTTCTTGAAGAACCATGGACATGGGGCCACAGAAGAGGTGAACGCACAGATTTGGCTATTGAACAGATGGGCTTGACTGAAAAAACAAACGAGCCTGTCCGTATATTGTCTGGCGGCCAACAGAAAAGAGTAGCAACTGCGCGAACGCTTGCCCAACAGCCTCAACTTCTTCTTGCTGATGAGTTTCTAAGCGAACTTGATGAAGACAATATACAGATTGTCGTGGAATCAGTTGTTGATTTTATCAAAGAAAACGGTTCAGCAATGATACTGGTAGAACACAACACTGAACGAGCGATTCAACTCTCAAATCGAACGTTCCGGCTAATAGAAGGGGAACTTGTAGAACAATTCTCTCAAGGTGGTGAAGAAGAATGATTACTCGGAAAAACATGTTTATGCTCATTGGCATGGCACTTCTTCTTTCATCGGTAATGGTACTCAACAATCTCGTTTCAGGCGATTGGTCTGCACTTTCAGGAGGAAGAGAAACCCTCATCGAGTTTTGGAATGAAGATTTGTGGCCTCCCGACTGGACTTTATTGGAAGCAAGGTCGTACCCGGTTTGTGAGTCCTCAATCGGGTTCTTCTGCTCAAAAGCTTACATTGGCATGGTAGAGACAATGAAAATGGCATTTGTTGCGACCGTTTTTGGCTTTCTTGGTTCAATCCTTTTGTCCCCACTGGCTGCAAGAAATTTGGTCCCCGCATTCATTTCGTTCCCCGTTCGGGTTTTTATGGCCGCAACTCGAAGCCTACCCAGTTTGATATGGGCAGTAATTTTCATCGCAATCGTTGGACTCGGGCCACTTGCCGGAGTACTTGCTATGACGTTTTACACCATTGGGTATCTCGGAAAATTGCAGTATGAGGAAATGGAAGGTATGAGGAGCGAACCCTTGGAGGCTTCTCGAGCAATGGGGCTGTCACGAAGTGAAATCGCCTTGCTCGTGGTCATTCCAGAGACCAGCAATGGACTGTTAAGCCAGCTGCTGTTCATGTTTGAGTACAATGTGCGGCACGGTACTGTTCTGGGTCTTGTGGGTGCTGGAGGAATTGGATATTACCTCAGTTACTACATTGGGCTGTTCATGTACCAACAGGTAATGACGTTCATCATTGTCATCTTTGTTGTGGTCGTTCTTTTAGATTTATTTTCGATGTTCGTCCGTTCGTTTGTCAACGAAGAGAACGATGTCAAACGGCCTACTTGGAGTTCAATTTTCCTTCCACCAAGTTCATCGACAGAACTACATCGGAAGGAGAAGAAATAGACACAGCCTCTCAATGCTGATCTTCAAGCCACTTTTCAACATCCATTGCCGCCTGACAACCCATTCCAGCCGCAGTAATTGCTTGCTTGTATCGGGTATCAACAACATCTCCAGCAGCAAACACACCTTCCACCGAAGTCATTGTGTGGGTCTTATGGAGGATGTAGCCTTCATCATCAAGTTCCACTTGGTCACCGAGGAATCCAGTAATTGGCTTGTGTCCAATTGCAATGAAAGCTCCTGTGACCTGTATGGATTCAGTCGAGCCATCTCGAGGGTCTTCTAGAACCGCCCCAGTCAAACCTTTTTCGTTAGAAAGCCATTCCTTGACTTGTCGGAAAGTTTTGATTTCAATCTTCTCATGATTCGCGGCTCGGTCATACATAATGGTCGAGGCTTTGAAAACATCACGGCGGTGAATAAGCGTTACTTTCGAGGCGAATCTTGTTAGGAATGTCGCTTCTTCACAAGCAGAATCACCACCTCCAATCACCATAACTTCCTCATCTCGGAAAAATGCACCATCACAGGTTGCACAAGTCGAAATTCCTCTTCCTTTTTGTTCCTCTTCGCCAGGTGCATTCAGCCAAATTGATTCAGCACCAGTGGATACAATGATTGCCTTGGTAAGGAATGTTTCACCTTCGACCACTACTTTGTATGGCTGTACAGAGAGGTCGACTGATTCGACATTTTGATCTCGGACTTCCAGTCCAAATCGTTCCGATTGTTCTCTCAATTGCATCATCATTTCGGGTCCACCGATACCCTGAGGATAACCCGGGAAATTCTCGATATCTGATGTCAGCATCAATTGGCCGCCCGACATGTACCCTGCAAACATGAGGGGGTTGAGCATTGCTCTGGCAGCATACAAACCTGCAGTGTATCCAGCTGGACCTGAGCCAATGATAATCACATTATGAATTGAAGACATGTGTTTCCCTACAGGATATGTACGACGGGATTCACCACTTGAACCTTGACATCACAACACTTCCAACTCAACCCAGTTGAATTTAGGCTGAGTCGGGTTTTTTAAGGTTCTTTAGTCTCTTGAACAACCATCTTGAAAACACCATTGAACACAATAAAAACCCCAGCGAAACCGGCCACGGGGCTTCTGCTGAGGTTGACAAAAAATAAGTGACTGCTAAAATACCGACACCGTAAAAGGCTCTGAAAATGGAAAATAAGATGAAGCCACGGACTACTGGATTACTCCTCAACTGAGCGAATTTAGAGGATTGCAAATTGATACCTCTATTGCAACATACTGGAGATTGCGGCAATTGCTGCCCGAGCATGAGGCTCGAGTCGTGGTGCAATATGCTCTGGCTCTGCCCCAGGCCCAATAATACCCAGGCCGACTGGTTTTTCATGAACCAACTGCAGTTCTATGATCGTCTTGATAACTGCTTGCCCCATTGCAAGCCCATGCTGTGTTTGACCTTTTTCGATAACACCAAGACAAGCAACCGCCTCAATTTCATCATCGGCAAGAAGCCGGTCAATGGCAAGTGGCACCTCCATAGCACCCGGCACCCAAACGACTTCAACGATTTCTAAATCGATTTTCAGAGCTTCATCACGGGCATATTCAAGCATTTTTTCAATTTCCGATTTGTGGAATGACCCGCAAACTACAGCAATATTTGACATTTATTCAACTCCTTTCTTTCTCATAATTCGCTCTACAGTTGTCACAATAGTTTGTGTTGTCGAGTCGATTTCAAGATTAACAGCGTCTCCAATTTTTTTGGAGCCGAGTGTTGTGAGTCTTAGTGTCTCTGGAATGATGTGGAGTGCAAAGTGACCGTCTTTAATCAGACCAATAGTTAAGGAAATCCCGTCGATTGCAATATATCCCTTCTCCAAAATGTATTTGCGCAAATGAGGAGGAATGAGAATGTGGAAATCTACACCCTCTCCATGTTCTTGCTTCGAATGAATTATTCCGGTCCCCATCACATGTCCGGAAAGTAGATGGCCACCGATTTCATCTCCAAATTTTAGAGAGCGCTCAACATTCACGTTATCCTCGATTGAAAGATGACCCAATGTCGTACGACCAAGGGTTTCAGGAATTACATCAAAATCAACAGTTGAACCCTCTATTTTGACTGCCGTCAGACAGGCACCATCAATGGATACACTTGCACCGATCGCCAAATGTTCGGTATTGGGAAGTTCGATTCGCAATGTGTGGATAGTTTGCTTCTCAGTAATGTCAAGAACAATGCCTATACCTTGAACAATTCCAGTAAACATCACGCATCACCGTTCGAGTCTATATTCGAGGACATTTGTAAAATACGTGCAATTATTTTTCGAGTTCCATCCAAATCATCAGAGAGACCTTCAACACGTGTTACTTCGATGTGCGTGTATCCTAATTCGTCAAGTTGAGAACGAATTCGGTCCTCGGCGTGTTCTTGGTCATAGCCCAAAGCAATAATGTCTGGTTTTACTTTCGGAAGAATATCAAAAATGGGAACCTCTGGTGGATTTCCTATAATAGCTAGGTCGACAGGCTTGAGACCGTTTACCATTCTTCTGCGTAGTTCTTGACCCGTAACTGGCTCATGCTTTCTCATTCGAACTGTATCGTCATGTGCTACCACGACAGTGAGGTGCTGACCCAAAGATTTGGCTTGTTCCATATAGTGGAGATGGCCGGCATGCAACAAGTCGAAAACACCCACTGCCATGACTCTCTTCATCTGCTCACCTGTTGATGTGAAGGTACCGTCACTCATGGTTTTACCGGATGGCGTTTATCGTTTAGTTAAGCAAGCGCAAGGCGTCAATCAACTGTGCACCTTCCAAGAAAGGAATATTTCGTTCTCCAGCCCATACCCGTGCATCCTCCACAGAGAGGGCATTATCCCCATCATCTTGCAACATTTCTGCCCCGATGACGACCGGAGTCATTCCCGAAAGCCGAGCAAGGCCTACTGCAAGTTCAGTGTGACCTTGACGGCGAGATAAGCCACCTTCGGTCTCTCTACACACCGGAATGTGACCCGGAGTACGGAATTCCTTCCCAAGAGCAATTTGGGCATCAAGAGTCGATGCGTGTGAACTCATCATTTCTTCGGCCAGTTCTGCGAATCTGCGAGTGGTTAACGAACGATCATGGTCAGTAATTCCTGTGTAGGTCTCCCTGTGGTTTAACGATAACGTAAATGCGGAGCGAGCATCATACCGTAAGTCATTGGTAACAAGCTGCTTGAGAACGGGGAATTGAGAAATCAAGTCGGCTTGAGTATGAAGGTCTTGCAAAAAGGGTAGAGAAAAAAGTTCTCCGATTTCGTGGCCAATTGCTAGGAAAAGTAGGCCGCCACAATCTTTTCGCAATTGGCGCATCGTTGAAGGAAGAGCACTTTGAGCTGGAAACAATAAGTCGGTTTCCCCTTCCCGCTTTTCAGAATCAAACAGACAAACTGGCATTCCTTGCTGGAATGCGCTTACTGCGGCTTCAACATGTGCGTCCATAGAACAGCCTCGGCGGATGGAGTTCATCAATGGTCGTATGAATTTAATTAACGAAGGCGACGCAAAAAAAGTACTTTTTTGCGGACAGCCAACGGAAAGGGATTATCATAGGAAGACCCTTGGGTTGAATCTGCGGGGATGTAAAGTATGCCAATAAAACTCGGACCTGCAGGTGTTCCGCTTTCATGCAAAGGGCGAACAATCGTTGAAGGCATGGATGATATTATCTCTCTCGGTCTTGAAACAATGGAGGTTCAAACTGTTCGAATGGTTGCTCCCCAACACTTTGAACAATACTGGCAAGCCGGTGTTCTTGCCAACAAAACGGATTTTGAAATGAACATTCACGGCCCCTATTATTCTGAATTGTTGGGGGGCCGTGTCGAACGCGGACGCTCGATGACCAAAATTGAGACGACTCTTCAGGCTGCACGCACAATTAATGCTCGCCACATTACTCTCCATGCTGGGCACTACGGAAGCATGTCACCCGGCAGCGCTGCTAATGAACAGGTAGCGAATGTTTTTGCCGGAATCGTGGACCGTGTTCATGAAATATGGCATGATGATGAAGATGAATTTCCGGTATTCCCGTGGATTAAGGATGGCACTCCGTCTAAAATTGGGGTTGAAACTTCTGGTCGTCAAGAACTCTGGGGTAGCTTAGAAGAGGTTCTGGAAGTTGTGAATCACGTTGAAGGTACCATCCCAGTACTCAATATTGCCCATATTCACGCTCGTGGCCATGGCAAGATGAGAACTTCAGAAGATTATGGAGAATTATTTGACGAAGTTCGTGAAACCATTGGAACCAAAGAATTCTACTGCCACTTTTCAGGTGTTGAACATCGTTCTGGCAACGCAATGCATTACACCCAAATCAAAAAATCTGATTTGAATTTCGAACCACTGGCTGAATTTATTGTCGAAGACGGCGGTTGGCTCGATATCACATTAATCTCCGATTCACCGTTGCTTGAACACGATGCAATGTACATGCTTCAGAACATCGAAAAAGCGCGACACCGTCAACTTGAGAGGAAGGCTCGTGAAGATAGGAGAAGAGCACTCGCTGCTCAAACCGGCACAACACCTACTGCTCTAGCAGCACGTGAAAAAGAACAAGCTGAACTTCGTCAAAAAGAAGCTGAACAACCAGCCACCGAGCCCAAACCTGAGGAAAAGCCTGCTCCAAAAGCTGCTACCAAGAAAAAGGCTGCGAAGAAAGAGGAAGAAAGCGTTTTTGATCTGGATAAAGAAGACGATGACGACCTCTTTTGAGTTCTGCTGAACGTCAACATCATCCTAAACTGCACCGAGCCGTCGGTTTCTAGAGGGAACTAACATAAGTAAAGTGAGCAGCGTACAGTCTGGTCTCTATGGCACATATTGCGATTTTAGGGTTAGGGAATTGGGGCACTGCAATTGCCCGGATGTGGTTGGCTGATAATCATCATGTCAAAGGATGGACTGTTGAACAAGAGGTGTATGAATCTATTACCATGAATTCGATTAACTCCAAATATTTGCCAAATCATTCTCTTGAAGGCCTTGAGGCAACGATGCACATCGAAGAAGCCCTTGACGGCATTGAAATCATCGTACTTGCTGTTCCTTCATCGGTTATCCTCGATGTTGTCGACCAAATTTTACCTCACCTGCGACCCGGGCATGTTCTATTGGACTTGGCAAAAGGGTTAGCACCCGGGAACAAATTGATATCTGAAGCAATCCAGCAAAAATTGAACGATGCGGGGATGAACAACACCCTTGCGGTCGTCACTGGACCGACTATTGCCCCCGAAGCCGCCAGTGGAGTCATGACTACAGCGCTCGTTGCAAGTGAAGACATGTCGGTAGCTCAGCATCTGGCAACAACGCTCACAACTCAAACATTCATTCTTCATCCTGCTGCAGACCCTGCTGGAGCAGAACTATGGGGCGCCTTCAAGAATGTCGTCGCCCTTGCGTGTGGCTTGGTTGATGGTTTGAAAACCGTTGGCTCGTTGGGAGGAGACAATCTGAAGGCTGCAATATTCATGGCTGGATTCAAGGAGGGGTGCATATTGTTGCCTCAACTCGGTGCTCGTGCTGAAGTTGCTTTCGGTCCGGCTGGCCTAGGTGATCTCTATGTCACCGCAACATCGCCACACGGCCGAAATCGTACGATGGGAGAAAAACTTGGTACTGGCCTCACCGTCGAACAAGCTCTTGATGAAATGCACATGGTTGCTGAAGGTATTCGAGCAACTCGCATGTTTGCTGAGCGGGCTGAAACAGGGAAGATTGATACGCCTTTCACTAAGGCACTCAACACATTATTGGACGGCTATATCGATGCTGAAGAATGCTGTAGACGCATGGTTGCACTTGGCTAACCGTGTATTTTCCGATAAGGTAAGAAGCGGTGCTGTTTTGAGTGTAAACGCTTTGCGCTAACTATGGCAGACGAATTGACGGAACTGGAAGCACGAATCTTTGAATGGATTCGACAATCCGATTTCGAAACCGTCGCATGGTCTACATCCAAGGCTGCAAAATCGTTTAAAGTAAAAGAAAATGATGTTTACGAAGCAGTTGCTGCACTCACTCGCAAGGTACCTGACCGAATACAAGTGTTCTACAAAGAAGGTTCACTTCACATTGCAGCCGAATAATTACTTTACTGCAAGCCATTCGAGTGAATAGGACTCTGCATATCTGTCACTGATGAGACCTGGATGCCCTATTGGACGTACAATCACAAGTACATCAAGCACCCCTCCCCAAGTACCGGTAGCCAAGCAGAGTACTTCTCCAACTTTGAGACCATCACCAGATGCCCCAATTGATAGACTCCGAAGTTCATAGAGGCGGACCTCAACATCCCGGTCCACTCCTGAACTGGTAGAAGAATAACGGTGAGTGTTTTCAGCCATTATTGGCTCCAGTACCATCTCATTTGGATCAAGCCGGAAACCTGACAATTCTTGGTCTAACAATTCAATTGCTTGATTAAGACGGCCTTGCTCCATGTTAAACAACGATGCTAGAGAAAGTGCAGAATATTCTGCTCCAATCGGACCGAATTGGTAGGGAAGTCTGAGGCGAAGAGATTGAAGAATTTCAACATCCAGTCCACCCGATTCAGGAAGCATCAGCCATGTGTATTGTTCACCTGCGGGATAAAACGGCGCATTTGGATTCTCAGTTAGCAACGGCGTGCCCCATTCAGAAGGTGAATGTGGCTCGCTAACAGGAGAAAAACCACCCAGGAAAATCATCACAATCAAACCAAAGGAAACAATACTTCGAGGTTGGCGATATTCTTTCCATGCAATTCTTCCAGCCGGGCTCAAGACCGATAACACGAGCATTACAGGGCCAACTAAGAGAATTCCACCGGGGACAATCCACATCAGGAGAAGGGTCGAAATGAGTGCTTGAAAACCAAGAGGGCCAAACATTTCTCTCCAGTTCTCGTTCTTCTCATCGGTCTCTTTTCGGTTGGCGGCATAGACAAAAAATCCAACAAAAAGGACAAGGAAAAATGACGGTAATAAATCCCTAATCATCCCGAGCCCGACTTCAGAGATGAGTTGTTTTTCAAGAGTCTTGGGGTTTGAACCTATCTGAAACGGTAGATTGTCAAACCTCAACCGCTTGGCCGTGACATGGAGGAGGTAGTGTTACGGCTCGAAAAAGCCGGATACAGGCATTCAGTCTATGCGCCACGTCCACTGCAACCATGGCGCACTCGACCGGGCCCTGGGGTTTTTTCTGCTGAATTATCGTTGTATGAAGGTTCTATTCTTGGCCTCGTAGGTCCGAACGGCGCGGGAAAAACAACACTGCTGCGTCTGTTAGCAGGAATTCTTCCATTGCAACACGGAAAAATATGTTCTGGGAAAAAAACAGAACCAATATCAGACCAAGAGTTACGCAAAAGAGTAGGACATAT